>Ga0310786_10002704_pt1 | contig 26674 bp, 15 predicted proteins | sample AusTroGonzalo_MG_FD_203881 | JGI IMG/M metagenome (GOLD analysis project Ga0310786, IMG submission 203881) | Bovine rumen microbial communities from tropical cattle in Woodstock, Queensland, Australia - Gonzalo_03 (v2) (version 2) | ecosystem: Host-associated > Mammals > Digestive system >...
GTGGAGAAGATTTAAGTACTCCAGTATTCCCAAAGAAAGCATCAGGAAAGTTTAAAGAATAGTTTAGATTATGCCATTACCTGGAATAAGACTTACAGACCTGTATAATTCTGAAGATTATAATAAGTGGATGAATGATTCCACTAATGTAAGATTGGTTAGGTCTACAATTGATGAATATTCTGGTGATGATCCAGAATTAATTAAAGGACATTTATATGTGAACTCCAAGATTAAACAAGATCTTGGAGAGGAGTTCTTTAATAGTATCCCTGAGGATACAGGTCTGAAGGCTAAAATAGATTTATATAATGCTAATCTTCCCCAAGTTCCTGAGGAAGATACTGTAGCTCGTGGTACATCTGGCTATTATAGACCTCCAGTTCCTGAGACAGACGGAGATATAGTTCCTACCTCAGATAACAAGCACGCGATGTGGGATTGGTTTAAGGAGAGGTCAGATGGTGCTGCTGATAGAATGTATGAACAGTATCTTAATGCTAATAGAAAGCAGAATAAAAGAACTGTTATAAATCCCTTAGACAATAAGAATGAACTCACTCAAGATTATCAGGAACTTGAGAGACTGAGGGAGGAAGAGCCAGAGAATACTGCTACTATTAAACTGCTGGAGAATGCTCTAACCGCTAAGATAAACAGGAAAAAAGAGGAAGAGGAAGTTGCTGCACAAAAGGCATCTAATGCTCTAGATGATTTCAGGTTTGTGTTTGACAACTTTGATGATAGTAGATACCTTCCTATTGAACGAGAGAAGTGGGATTCTGCCACCGCTGTAAACACTATTAATAGTTTGTCAGAGGAGATTAGGGGTAAGTTAGATACAGACCCTCAGTTTGCTTTTAGTGCCTTTGAACAGTTTGATAGATTAGCCGATGAAATGATTCCTCAATATAGGAATTACCACGACACTAATGCTATGCCAATTACTCCCAATGAAATGAAGGATATAATGGCACAGTATTATGCAGTTAGAACTATTAAAGATTTAGATGAGGCTAACAACTTTGCTCAGTCTACTTTTCAATCTGTTCTGGCTAAGCATCAGAGTTTAATACAGAAGAGTGAAGTTGCTTTACATCAAGCTACTCAAGATTTCACTGGTAATATGGCCGCTGTAATTGGTATAGTGGCTAATACTCCTAATGCTATTGCTTGGTCTCTCCGTAATGATATGGATATAGAAGACCTTAGTAACTTTAAGGAGTTCTTATACTACACTACCCAAAACCCCCTTACTGAGTGGGGTAATAACCTCCAAAAAACTGGTACTTGGCTACCAGATGCTCAACAGAGGTTTAAAGAGATGGAGTATAATCAGTGGCAACTCCAAAGAGAAGCAGGTAAAGAGACTAAGTTCTTAGATATTAATACTCCATTTGAACTGTTTGCCCAAGGTGCCTATACAGTTGCTGGTATGGCCACAGGTACTGCTGCTGCACAAATCTTAAGCAATTCTGTTGGTAAGGCAGGGGCTACTATGGCAACTAGAATGTTAAGTAGAGAAGGCGCTGGATGGGGTACCAGACTAACAGCAAGGGCTATTAATACTTTAGGCAATGCCATTGCTGTTGGTGCTACTGCTTATCTTCCTGCTGCTGCTGAAGCATCTATGGATGCTATGGAAAAGTATGAAGCAGTAAAGGAAGCTGCCCAAAATGATGTGTTATCTGCCTTGGAGAAAGAGCTCCAAAGAGATGCTGAAGATGGTACCTTTGAAGATTGGTATCAGAGAAACTCAAGACTTCCTATGCCAGTTGCCGGAGAAGATGAGAGGCAAGCGCAACTCAGAATGCAAGAGAGAGAATATTTGTGGGAGCAGTATAGAAACCTTAAAGCACAACAAGTACTTGATGACCCAGATATTCAAAAAGCAATTGACAATGAAGCTTTTAGAACAGGTGCCAAAACTATGTTTGATGAAGCTACTTGGATTGCTTTTGGAGATATGTTCTTCAGTAACATTCTTGGTAGAGGATTTAAAGAACTTAAGAAAGGTGTTGTTAGAGCTGCAACTGGTAAGCCAGTAACACATTATAATTGGACTCCAGAAGGCACTTATCTTAAGGCTATTCCTAAGCAGGTTACTCCTATGCAGAAAGCACTTGCTGTTGGTAAGGGAGTGTTTGAAGCTGTTGAAGAAGGTGTTGAGGAGTTATTCCAGACTGTTGACTCTAAAATGCGTGAAGACCTTGCCCATAACTATATTAAGGAATACATTGCTAACCGATATGACCCAGAGGCTATTGGACAGTTAAGCGATAGTTTAAGAGAGAATTGGGATGTTGCCAAGCAAAGTATTGGAGAAAATGTCTTTAGTGAGGAAGCACTTTATTCATTCCTATTAGGCGCTGTTTCTGCTGGTATTGGCTCTCCAACTGTTATGAGAGGTATTAGAACAGGTAGTGACACTATGAAGAAAACAGGAAGCTTTAAGCAGGCTCTTAAAGAAGGGTTTAAGGCTTCTTGGAGAAATCCAATTGCTGAGAATCTTCAAGACCTAAAGGTCAAAGAGATTAAAGATGCTGATGAGGCTGCTGAAATAAACAGATGGATGCAACAGCATCCAGAGATTTCAACATATAATGATGAAACTGCTATCTTAAAATTCATTGCTGATAAGGAAGATGCTGCTCGTAGAGATGATGAGGTCTCTTATAGAGATGCTCTGATGGGCCAGAAGATTTCCACAATGTTAATGATGGATAGAGTTAATCCTAATGGGATGAAGCTAAATTTTCATGCCAGACTCAAAGCAATCTCTAATTTAAATGCTAGTAGTCCAGAGGCTAGAGCCATTGTTGATCAGATGCTTAGAGATGATGATTCTATTGTTAGAACAACAGAAGGTCCCCTCAATGAGGATGAAGTTGCAGTTCTTAACAAAGCAATCAAGAGAGCCAAGGAAGATATTAATATCTATAAGAATGTTAAGGCTCAAATGTCTATTCTTGATTCTCAGTTTGGAAACAGTATCAGTACTGAGACTAAGGAAGCCCTTGCTTATGGTTTAATAATGGGTGAGAACTGGGGAACTAGAATAGACGAGATTGTTAAAAATGCAAAGGAGAGTTATAATAAGGCTAATCCAGAGAATCAGATAATCCCTATTAGTGCAGAAGAAGCCGCTATTAAGGATGCTGTTGCTAGATATGGTAGCAGTGCTGTTGTTGATGCTGAGTACAAGAATCTTATAGCCAGAAGAAATGCTCTTAAAGCCGGCAGAAGACATATGTACAGATTTGAGTACAAGAATGAATTAGATAAGGTTACTCAGCAACTAAAGGAAAATAGAGCTGCAAAACAGCTTCTTGACAGAGAGGAGCTACCTATTATAACTGCTAATGAAATACTAAGTCTGTCTAATAAAGCTAGAGCATACTTACTTGATGAATCTAATAAGAAGAATTATTCTGCTGCACAGCAGAAAGAAATTAATGCTTTCACTTCTGCAGAAGGCATTAATGGACAGATTCTTACTGACTTAAAGGATGCTGGCAGATTAGAGAATAAGGCAAACTATTACAGAAATCAATACAATGAGTTAGTTAAGAGTAATGGTGCCTTAGTTCCTATATTTGACAGAGAGGTTAGAGCAGAGGCAGCAGAGAAGTGGAGCAGAGCTAGACTAGAGAATACCCTCAATGCAACTACTTATGAAGAGTTTAGAGATGAATTAGATAAGGCACTTGCTACTGGAGAATTTACTTCTAATGATAAAGCACAGTTCTCTAAAATTTTTAGTGACCCGGCTAATATCAATAAGGATTCCTACAAATTCTATCAGCAATATCAAAAAGAAGAATTAGATAGAGCTCAAACTAGAAGAATTATTGAGAACAGTCCTGCTTTCAAAGAACTTTCTGAACCCCAGAAGCAAGTTGCAAGTGAGGTGATTAGTGAGCAACAATTAACCAAAACTCCACTTACTGCCCAAAATATCATTGAGAGATTAAATGATCCTAAGTTTACTGAGAAGTTAACTAGAGATGAACTAGAGCAGCTTGCTGTAGCAATGGAAAAGATTATGAGACAAAAGGAGTCTTATGATAAAACTGTTGCAGCAGAGAAGGAAAGACAAGCAAAATTGGCAAAAGCCAAGATGAAGGAAACTACTCCTAGAGGCACTCCTAGTGGTCAATCACAGCCCGACACTATTATAAATAATAGTAAGTACCAAAGTAGTAGAGAGTTCTTCAATAATATATTCAAGAAAGTTGCTGCTATATTTACCAATAACAATCCTCAATCTTTAACAAAAGAAGAGTTTATTAACCTGATTGGTTTGTATACAGAATCTCCATTATCTTCTGATATAATGGGAGAAGATTTTGATACTACATTGACTCTAGCCAACTTTGGAAGAATCATTAGTGGCCTATTAAAGACTGTTGAAAATGCTGCCTACTTGAATCCAGAAGTTGCTAGCGATATTAAATATCAAAACACGATGCAGCTTATTGGGACTCTTAAGGGCATAGTTCAAATTGTGACAAAGAGTCAGGATACTGCCAATCCTCTTGACCTTAATGCTTTCATAAGAAACTCTATTATTCAGGTTAATTCTGCTCTGATTCCAGATTTTAGAGCAAAGAAAATAGAGCTCCCAAAGAGACTAAAAGAATTCCAATCTAAGGCATTTAGTGCATTAGGAAGCAATGCTGAAAGGAAGTGGTTCACTGATAATGATATACAAGGAAATCTTGCTAGAGTTGCTGCACTAAGAGCACATAAACAAGAGTATGTGTTTATCAAGGATAACTCATTAATCTACGATGTTCAACAAGAGCTTAAGGTAGATGATTTCACTGATGATACACTTCCTATTATTTTAGCTGCCAAGGTTAAGGAAGGCACTGAAGGAGCCGTTCAGCTTGAGGATGGAAACTATTATCTGTATGTAGGTTTACTTCAAGACTCTAGAGTTAATCCCGGACTATATGATAGAAATGAACTTAACGCACTAAGAAATATAGCCCTAGAACAAGAAGAGTCTGGGCCTATTAAGAATAAAGGTAAGGTATATATTTCTCAGGGAGCAGTAATCAATTATACTAACAAGTCTGAAGATACAGAGACTCAAACAGATTCTTTAAAAGAATGGTTACTTGATAAACATAAAGGAGATAAGAAGGCTGCTAAAGAAGACTTTGTTAAGCACTTCAGAAGAGCCAAAGCTACTATAAATACAGAAACCCATACTGCAGCTATTAGTTATGAATGGAATGGACAAACCATTCACAGAACATTCCAAACAGACAACACTCACCCAGAGTGGATTTATTCTGTATATCTATTAGAGAAACCAGATGGAACTGTTGAGCCTAAAATTCTGTTTGTCAGAGAGTTAGATGAGTTTACTTTTGATGATGAAACCGGAGTATCTGATGTGTATGAGGCACTTAATGGTGAGCTGTTAACTGATAAAAAGTTTAAGGATTTACCTGAATTTAACTTCTTAAGAAGACCAGTCAATTATGTTGCCAATATTATTAAAACAAATATCCCAGGATTAAAGGCAAAAAGAGGAACTACTAAAGCAGCTGCTGCTAAAGATATTAGTGAGGCTGTTGATAACTATCTCTCAAAGAGATTTAATTTCAAGAAGGTAGCAAGAGAGAATCCAGAGTTTCATGTTAAGGTTGTTGTAGAGGATGATACTTTAAAACTTAAGGCCTATCAAAGAACGGATGTTGGTGAGGAGCAATATAAAGATATGCCGTCTGTACTCTCATCCTTGCCTATAGAAAGTATTGATTCTGTTGAGTCTGTTGTTAGATTTGCTCAGGAAGGTATAAAAAATCTTATGTTTGATGAAGAGGGAACTCTAAGAAGGGATGAGGGAGGTAATCCTTTAGTTAAACTTGAGGTTAAGTTTGCTGAAAATGAGAAAACAGAGAGTACTAAAAAGATATTTGATGCTGATAAGGTTGAAGACCTCTTCACAGCTAATGCTTGGAAACTTCTAGATACAAAAATGAATCCAGTACCTGAGAGTATTGCAGTCAATCCTACCGTACAGGGAGGCACAGCACCTATAAAGAGAACAGGAAATGTTGTTCAAGATGCAATTACTGCTATAACTCAGCCCGAATTCATTGATACTCATGAGGGAGAACACTATGAAGTAGGCCCAAATGAAACAGAGGTTACTACATTTATTAGAGGAGGCGAGGAAGCAAGCGACTTTGACGGTTTAGCAGGTCAATTAGCTAAGAATTTAGGAACTTCTGTTGATAAGCTCTACAGAGTTTGGAGAGAAAAGAGAACTGTTGACAGTGTAACCAACTATATGAGGGCCAATAACTTTAGTAGTTGGGTAGGAATTAGAAGAACTGAAATTCCTATGATGTGTCAACAGTTTGAAAGGATTGAAAAGTTCTTTGCTCAAAGAGGAGAAACTCCAATTCCAGCTAACTTAATATTCAGTGGTCCTATAAATATCAACGGAAAAACACACCATTTCTTAGGAAAGCCAGATATTGTTACAGTTGATAAAAATGGTAAATATCATATTTATGATATGAAGTCATTCAGATATCAAAGCGGAGTTACTAAGACAGTTCCTGGATTTACAACTGACAGGTTTGTTATAAATGGAATGAGAAACCTTGATAGAGACTATGAACACTGGCAACAGCAGATGAGCATTTATAGAATGCTTATTGAGTCTAAACTAGGTAAAGATACTGTAGTTCCTGAGTTTGGTGTGATTCCTGTGAGACTTGGATATAATGTTGAAGGAACAGTAAGTGATTACACTATCGAAGGAATTGGTGCTAAGAAAATTACAGGGAAAGACGGTAAAGCATTCCATTTAAGTTTTGCTAGTGCACCATTCGAACAAGCTCCAAACAGAGCTGCTGAACCACTTACAAGATGCTATGATGATGCTATTAGAATTCCTGCAATCTTAGATATTACAACAATTAATCCTACTGGCTGGAAACAAATGTCTAAGGCAGATGAATTAAGAAGCTCTCTAGACCAAGTGAGACAAAATAGAACATCTGTAAAGGAAGATCCTAAACCAACAGTTGAGGTAGTAAGTTCTCCTACTAGTACTAGAAAACTATCTAGTATGAGTCAAGATGAAATTGCTGCAGAAATAGCAGGTCCTGAAATAGATGTAAGTATTGAAGATCTAATTGATGGAGCTTGCTCCTAAAAAAAAATAAAGGGAAGTGATTAACTCACTTCCCTTTTTTGTTTTGTTATTGTTCAAAAGCGTTGAATGGCTGCTGTTGCTTTTGGTATCTATCAATGGATTCTTGTTTACCATACCAATCAATTGGCTGTATATTATCCATTCCGGGGTCAGGGTCACCATCATAAGTAAACCCAATCTTTCCCAGCCAAAACTTAGCTTCTTTCTCTTTAAATTTCTGAAGTTTCTCTCCTCCAGAAATGAGAGCTCCAACTCCCTGAGCAAGGGTTTTAACACCAGAACTAAATAGAATTGAACTTGAGTAGTCTCCCATCTGTATCAAATCAGCAGCAAACCTAATAGGGTTCATCAAAGTAATACCCTCATCTCTAACTCCTCTAGCCAGTCTATAAGCAGCACCTGTTATATAATATAGAGGGTCAGAAGTATCATAGATTGTATTCCTTAGCTGATATGACATAACTCTATCATTAAACTCTTGAGTTCCCGGAATAAAAGCACCATAAGAATAGTCATTTGGATTTTTTGGATATCTAAGTTTTCTGTTAGGATTAGCCCAATCTTCATACTGCTTCTGTGCTTTCTCTGTGTCTACATATATTGCTCTCTTAGGAGCAAGAACACCGGGTGTGACTACTTTATCAGTACCTAGCCAAGGGTAGGTTAGGGATAATCCAGTAGCAGAATATTTGAGTGGCAACTTTCCCTTCTTAGAATAAACCTTTTCACCAACTCTCTTTTCATTTCCTCTATATAGACTTCTTGCAAGAATAGACATTAAGAAGTTAATCCAGAAACCTAAACACATATTAGCAACCTTCTTTAATTGGTCAGGATCCCAGCCACAGTTCTTCATATGCTGAATTAGGCTTTTGTTCTTATAGGCAAAAGGAAGGAGCATTAATTCAATAGTATACCGAGCATACTGGCCTTTAGTAATGTCATCATACTTGATTAATTCTTTATTACTGAATACACTCCACAGAGCAAGTCTGTATGCATCAAGCATAGCGTGCTTATATTCTCCAGAGGAAATAGAGTAATTACTGTAGTAGTTTCTCTGAATATAACCAAACATGTAACCCTTGATTTTACCTAAAGACTGGGTGTAAACACTAGACTGGAATTCAGTAGCATTAAGCATACCATAAACACCCTGAGATGAGATAATATAATCATTAATACCGTTACATAGTTTATACTCATCATCCTCACTAAAGGAAATGCTTCTAATTTCTTTCCTAATTGCTTCAGCAACTTCATCTGCTGTCTTATAACCTCCAGAAGGATTATAGATGTCTAGAGTTTCTCCAGAATCATTATAGAAATCCTCTAGTCTTTGGAAAGCAGGAGAGTCCTGCAATCTCATAATCTCTATGTCTGGATTATCATCAGCAAGACTATTATTCTCTATAATCTCAGCAAGTTCCCTTCTAGCAGCATCTAATACTTTATATTTAGCAGCATCCCTAGCATCCTTTAAGATGCCATTTCTTATATATGGATTGCCGTTCTTATCAAAAGCATAGATTTTTCCAGACTTTACTTCCTTACCTGCCTCAGCGTCATATAGCCTACGAGAGCCAAGCATTGAATTATAGATAATACCAATAAGAGCATTATCAGTCAAGCTATAGTTAGCCATTGCTATATTAACTAAGGTCTGTAAAGACAAGAACCCTTTTCTTCTAGTAATCTTTGCTGGAGTTCTATATGAATCCCATCTATCTACAAGCCTTTGATACTGGTCCCAAGTAGTTGTGTTTCCACCAACCACTCTGGCAATCTCGCCAACAATATGCTTGGGATGTAAGTTAAGAATGGTCTGTCTAATAACATCCTTAAGGGTAACCCCCTCAACAACGCCCGTAGAAACATCCTGCATAAAGATTCTTAAACCAGCAAGATAGTTCTTTATACCTGCTATAGGAGAAATACATAGGGCCCTAATAGCACCGAAAGCACTTAAGGTGGCTGCAACTCCCTTTAAATTAGTAACCTTATTTAGAAGTCTACCTAACCAAGTTTCTTCATTAAAGTTCTTAATGTTCTTGTTGCTGCTGTAAACAAACCTCTTAAGGACATTACTTCTTTGCTGGGCAGAAATTCTAGCTGCATCTTTAGCTTTTCTTGTATTTGCTAAATCTAATTCTGCTCCTCTTCTTGCAAGCTGAGTATTAAAGACTTCGAGTCTGGTGGCAATCTCTTGAGAAGTATGAAATCTACAAGCCATTTCTATATACTTGTCTAAGGACTTAAATAGGTCTGTAGATAAATCTTCCATATTATCAAGAAGATTAATACCATAGAGAGCAAGCTTATCAACATCAACATCTCCCTCCTCTGCGCTACTTAAAGCTACTGACTCAGTAACAGGACTACCAAAGTTATCAGAAGTAACGTCTTCACAATAAGTAGCCATATCTGATGCATCAGATAGGTCTTTTTGGATTTGTTTTCTGTTTTTAATTTTATTTATAAAGCTAGCCTTAAACTGAGGAATTCTACCAGCAACTCCGTGACATAAACCACCAGTATTATTTGAAGTCTGGTCTGTTAGATAGTCAGCATCAATATGAGATTTAAACTCTATAATTTTATCATAGATTTCTTTTAATTGAGGAAGTGCTTTAAACAAAGAAATTAAATCAGAGTTAATATAATCTTCAGAAAGTATTCTGTTCTTTCTGTCACTATATGCTCTATCATAGAATTTATTGTACTTGTCACTATTAGTCATATAGTCTTGGAATACATTATACTTTTGAGACTTATTTAGTCGTCTGTAAGACTCCATATCAAAAGTATAACTGCCGTCAGAAGTTTCTAAAGTTCCTTCCTCTAATTCCCTTCTGAAATCCTCTTTGATTTCTCTTATAACAGCCCTCTTGTCTGCTTCAAACTGTCCTTTCTTAACATCTGTGACAAACCAACCAGTAAGTTTACCATCCTTAGTTCTCTCATATAAGAAAGTGTCTGGGTCAAATCCATATCGTTGGATTACTCTTCTCACCTCTTTATCAGAGATAAGGTCTTTCCACTCATTTTCTAGATCTATTAGATTAGAGATTTCATTATTATATTGAATTGCCTCCTTAGCTTTAGACTTTCTCACTATATCATAGAATACTTGAGTGGTAACATCTTTTTGATTAGAATAGGTTCTAAAGAAAGTTACGACGCTACTAGTGTCTGTTAGTCTATCAATATATGATGTAGCAAGCTGTTTCATAGAAACATGCTTTTCTCCTCTGATTTTGACTGGAGAGAATAACCCTGGAGAGACTACATCAGAAGCAAGATCAATTACATCTCTACCAACACTTTCTCTTAGTAAAGCAATTGAATACCATTTAATATAATTGTTGAGGTTATCATCAACTGCTGAAATTGCAGACTCCATATCAGACATTAATGAAGAAAGCCCTCTTAAGAAAGTAGAATCAGAATCAGCACTACCGTTCTTATAAGTACCAAACATCTCATTAACATCCTTTAGAGTCTTAACTATTTCAGTGGCTTCAAAGATGGCATTGATAACATCAATATCAACATCTTGTTCGAAGAGTTTTTCAGAAATTGCGGTTAGTGGTTCAGCTAGGGTTCTAAGCCTTTCCATTAAACTTTGAAGGGCACTACCAGTAATAGCCAAAGACTCTGTTTCATCAACAGTAACTAGGTCTTTTCCTTCAAGAAGTGCTCTACTTGTTAATTTTTGGTAAACATCTTTATATGCAACCTTACTGAAGTTATCCACCCGAGCACCAAGCTGCCTAATTCTATCAAGAGTTTTCTTTAATATCTTACCTTCTTCTGGAATTTCAGAGGCAGAATATAGAGTTGCTGGGCTTTTAAGGGCAGTCTGTACATCAAAATTATCATCAAAGAGGAATCCATGAGCTAGAGCTTCAGCCATTACTCTTGCCTTCTGTTTCTCAGAAAGTAAAGACTGTAAGTCAGTCTTAGCAAACACTTTATATAAGGCTTGTTTAACCCTATTTAAAAAGTTCTTATAGCCTCCTTCAAGCTGATTCTTCATAGCTTTAGCTACTAATTGACCAGCCAATTCAAGTTTTCCTTCTTCGGTGTTTAGGTTAGCAGCATCAATTTCTTCCTGAGTAAACAGAGAAGACATTGTATTTTCATTAATAGTATCTAGTAATCTATTAATAAAAACAGAATCTCTGCAAGCAAGAGTTGCTAAGTGAGCACTTTCTTCAACAAGAACATCCTCAATATTAGCACCTTTAGCCACTTGGATTAAATGATACAAACCATCAAATGCAACCTTGGCATTCTCAGTAGAAAACCTACCATTATACTTTTCTTTTCCAACAAAATCATATGCAACTCCAAGCTGCTTTAATCTATTACTTATTACATTGATGATTCTGTTGTTTTCAAGGTAGGTTTGGAGGGCAGCACTTCTGTTAGGAGTTCTCTGTGAAATAGTAAACTTAACAGTGTTTGCATCATTAGGGATAATTACTGGAACAAAATCAGCTTTTAGTTCCTCTTCGGAATTAAACTTAGAGACTCTAGAGGAAACTTCCTCGGTGGGAAGAGAGTCCTCCTCCCACCGTTTAGAAAGTTTCTCTTTAATTTCATCAGAGGTAAAAGTGATTCCAGTAATGTCCATAAAAGAACGAGCATCAATTTGCCCATTCTTATCAAAGACAGCATCAATAGGGTCTACAGATGAGAGAAAACTCTCATCTGTAGCTATTTTATATTGCTGTTCTGCCCACTTGTAATTACCTGAGATTCTCCATAAATCCTCAAATAACTTACTAGGAACATCTTTATTCTTTGTGTTTTTAACACATGGAACTATAAAACAAGATTCACTCATATCTATCTTACTTTACATTGTGGTTTCTCATCACTACTGGTTAGTGGCTCATCGGCAGTGCGCTCTTTAGCATCATCATACTCCTCTTCAACAGTAGAACTGGAAGCCTCCTGAGAGTCTGTTACAATCTCATCAGCTCCAACTACTCTCTTAATATCTGTAACAGCTTTGTTGTAGTTAAATATGATACCGTTATTCTGATTGTAGAACGGAGCCAAGCTTTCTGTCAAGGCCTCATCGTCCACTCTTACATCATCATTACTAACAGGAACATAAGTAAGAGTACTAGAAGTATCTCCTCTAGGGTCTGCTTTCAGATTTTCATAATCAATGGTATATTTTCCCATATCCAGCTTTGCCAGAACATATAACATACCCTTGACTCTAATAATAGGAGCATAGTAAGCACCTGCCCTCTTTCCATCAGCTCCTGTATAGATCTGGAGCATAACTAAATCGGCAGAATTGCCTACTGGAGTTTGTCCTCTCTTAGGTATTGTAAATACCAATTCTTTGATTCTATCATCTACCTCGGCATCCACATTTCTTACCATAGAAGGATCATCAGCATGAGCCATAATAAACTGATAGAGCTTTCGCTTAGCTTCGATTTTTTCTGCAGGATCTAAAGAGGATTCATATAAAGCATTTGTATTCCTATCAAAGAATTCAGCATAGGTCTGTCCAGTACCCTCGTCTACAACAAGAGACTCTAAAACAGAAACTGGTGCTAGTTCCATCATCCTATTATATATAGGATTCAGGCCTCTCTGATAGTAGAAATACATAAATAATCCTTTACCTATGCTAGGATATCTCTGCATTATCTTCTCCCAGTCTGATGTAAACTGATATTTCTCCCACATCCCCATAGAGCTAGAATATCCAGCTTCTATTTGAACCACATCAGGAGCCACCTCTTTAATTCCAGACACAAGCATCTGAATAAGGGGTGTGTTAATAAGGTCTTCATCAGCACATTTATCACTCCACTCTGCAATAAAACCCGGAACCTCATTACCAGAAGGGTCTTTGTATGTCTGTAACATATACCTAATGGCATTTGGAACAGTCTGTCCCTCCATTATATGAGAAGGATTAAATTCTCCAGGTAAGGAAGAGAGTAGTATTGTGGGTAAATCTTGGTGAAGAGTTTCAATTTGGTCTCCCCCAAGTCCCCAAGGAGCAACTAATGTAGAAAGTAAAGTTCTATACTCTTGATAAATTGGAGTGTTTAACACAGTATATTTCTCCATCATCATTGCCATAGCATTGTCAACAATGTTAGCAACAACATTTTCATAGATAAATGGATGGTCTTTATACTTCTCTAATAGTTCTCTATTTTTCTGTTTATCAAGCAGGTCTTCAATAGTGATGTCTCTAGTAATAGGATATGCTCCCTCAGCAGTTTTAATGGAAAGTCTTTTGAACTCTCTACTAGACTTAGCAGCAGAACTCAAATAATCCTCAAATCTAGACTTAATTGTATTAGCAGAAGTGTTTCTAGTCTGTTGTACATAGTTACTAAACTCTTGTTTAGTTTGCATAATAGACTGGAATAACTGAGCAACAGCAATTTGAGAGTGTAGATTGACTGAACTATCTATAGATAAGTTCTTGGCAAGAGCCTCAGAAGAAAGCCATTTAGAATCAACAGATGCCTTAGGACCAAATAAAGTACTGGCCTTTTCAACTCCCATTGATGTTAGTGCCGCAGTCAGAGCCCTTCTTACATTTCTTTCTCCAGTTCTGTTCATATATCTACACATATCCTTAATAACTGGCTGATTAAATAATAAGCCAATATCAGTAGTTGTGTAGCCTAATCTAGCCAGCATTGCTGCAGCATCTGCAGTAACAGAATTCAGATTTAAGTAATTTAGGACAGGGTCTTTAACAGCATCAACGGATGCAGCCAATAATTCAGCAAGAGTTCTCTTAATAGAAACACCATTAACGGTAGTATGTAAGAAGGATAAGCCTATATCATCTGTATTAATGTCAGACTCTACACCATCCAACTCTTTAACTCCGTCCATGAGACTTCCAAATAGAATCCTATTCTTAGGGTCTATAATTCTAAAGTCTGCAAGTCCCTTCGAAATGAAGTTGTTAACACTATCATTTGCAAATATACCAATAAGAGTTCCAGCAATCTGATTCTGCTCTTTGAAAACAATGGAAGTCATAGGCTCAGAGTAATCATACTCTATCTTTGCGTCTTCCATATTAGGAACTTCATTAGCAAATTCAGAGAATGATTCTGCTTCAGGGTTCCACCTTCCAGCAAAGAGAAGCCTCATTAACTTAGCAGATTCAGAGGCATCAGCAAATCCACCAACAGTATATCTGTCTTTTACAGTAGATTCGTCTGATAGAATACTTACCATACAATCTATAATAAGGTTGTCTAAATCAGCCTGTGATAGTTCAACAAGGTCTGCGACATCCATATCATAGTTTATACTAGTATCCTGCATTTGCTCTTTTTGGATATCTGCCTTGGCTTTTGCAAAGAATTCCTCCTTATAACCAAAGATAGTAGAGAGCTCCGCAGCATCCCAATAAGTGTGCCACTCTCTTCCTTCTGGAGCACCCTGCTTTTCCCATTCAGCTCCAAGAGCCTCCCTAATACCGGGATTTTCCTCGTAGATGTGCCTCCAAACAGCTTCATTACTCACCGGATTAGCCTTGAAGTTGTGCCGCATTAAGAACAGCTTATCAATATCAAAGTCAAAACCAGCAATAGTAGTACATTCAGCAGGAAGCTTAATAGTATTAGCTGCAAATTTAGGATTACACTTAACTATCTTAAGATGGAACATTGAATATTCCATTTCAGTAGGAATACGATATGCAATAATATCAGTGATTCCAGGAAAATCAATCTCAATCTTAGGAATAGCTGTGTCATACCTATCTTCGGTTATAGCATTTCCTTCCTCATCTAAGAAGTAACCGTTCTCATCACAGTAATCTTCATACCTTAGTGGCACCATATTACCATTTTCATCTACAAAATGGAAGTCAAATGCCATCTCAGTCTGCATTGCAATTGGAATACCGTCCTTGATTACCGCCTTAAGACCTGTGTCAGTAAGTGCTTTCTTACCGTAGCCCATAGAGGAGGCTTGAACAATACTACCACCTGAGATAAGCTGCCTAATAACCGTCTTCTTGAAGATACTTATGATACTACTATTAATATCTCTAGAGTTAACTGGCTCTCCAAAAGGAATAACAGGAGTTTCACCATCAAGCAAAGTAAGCCTTTGGATTGTATTTAAACTGCTTCTACCATTATTAAGAATGTTGTATATAATATCACTAATAGATTCAACAGTATTGTCAAGTTTATCAACAAATTTTCCAAAAGACTTCATATACTTAAGTGCATGGGCACATCCATATATTCTGGCCATTTGCTTGCCAGAAATCTTCCTTCCATTTTGTCTACCCTTGTTGCCAACTGTATACTGCTTTTCATCAGTAGCAATTATAGCACCAGTTCCAATCTTTCTACCTTGAGTACCTACAATACTATTGCCATCAGTGTGGTCGGGAATGTTGCTTTGAATAAGATAGTTCTCCATAGGAATAGTATGAATTATATACTCTGTGGAGTCTTCTCCTGTTCTGTGGGCATCAAAGATGTCTTTAACCGAAGTACCTTCCTCCCACTCTACAAAGCGCTTACTGTTCTCAGGATTGGCTCTTTGTTGGCCAGCAGTTTGAGTACCGTCATCAATGATGTTTCCATTCTCATCCATACCGGGAAGTATCTCCCCACTCTTATCAACATACTTACCATCGACCATCTTATATTGAAGGTCGATTTCTCCAAAGCAACCCTTTTTAAGACACTTATCAGAAGCAAGTAAGTCAATTCCTCTATCTACCATTTCATCCCCTAACGCTCTTAGCCTAGAGCCAGCAGGGAATAGTTCAGGTAGTAGGGGTACTTCTGCATATTTAAACTGAAAACCAACCTTAATATTTGCATCACTAAAAGTCTCAATGCCATCATTAATAGGCTTGATTGGTTGCATTTCAGCCATCAGGTCTTCAATTTCCTGAATCTGCTCAGCGGTAAGGGATTGAATTTCTCCTCTCTTCCTTGCCTCTCTGATAGGAGTAACCATATCCATAATTCTATGGTAGGCAGCTTCCTGTGTATCAGACCAGTAAGAAAGTCCAGCACTCATTAATATCTTCCTGTAGGAGTCAAAAGAACGATATGCCTGACCATCAGTAAGGGAGTTCTTTCCTGTACCAAAGTTCTTATCTATATACTGCTCTGCTTTCTCTCTATCACCATAGATTCTTGAGAAGTAGTTTATGAGAACATCTCTACTCTGCTTATCAATACCAACTTTTAAGTCCTTAAAATACAGAACCTTACTGTTGAAATTATAAGTTTTAGTTTCAGGGTTATAGCCCCAAACATAATTACCGTCATCATCCTTTGCTTCCATAGAGAGGGCTGCACCATTGGTTAAGGTGCCTTTATTTCTCTTTTGATATTCCTCCACTCCATTGAAGAACAGAGGATTAACTTGCATAAGATGTGCTTGGTTATATGCACCAAACTTATAATTGAAATAGAAATCAAACAGAAGGTCATTAAGTATTTCTTCCTTGGTTTCTTTGTTGTTGCCTAAGAAACTGTTGAAGTAAATATACTCTCCGGCAGCAGTCTTACTGAGCAAACCAAGTTCTTGTAGTTGAAGTTTAAACTCTTCAAATCCTTGTCTTAGATACTCCTCTGCAACTTGTTCAAAGGCCTCTTGAGTACCTCCAAGTTCTTGAAATCTATCATACCAAGTAGTTCTACCCTGATAAGATTCATTTAAGAATTGAAGAATACCAAATCTGTTTTCATTAGACCTTCTAACCTTCTTTCCTCTCTCATTAATTACCTGCCTACTTGTAAAGGCCTCCTTACCATTAGCAGAAAATACAATACCTCTTTTATTAAATTCCTTAATTACATCTTGGTTGGCTCTATCCGCAAGATAGAGATTGTACATACCAGATAATACCTCAGGAAGATAGTAATGAATGGTGCTGATTTGTCTTAATGCATTAGTATCACCAGTAATAAAGGAAGGAATATATGCAGGATCGTCTCTATAAGTCCAGCTACCATTAAAGAACATTCTAGGGGAGCCAAGAAGAACTTGACGGCTAACCATATCTTTTTTATCTACCTGACTTTCATCGGTGATAAACTTAACATTAGCATTTAACCAAGTTCTACCTCCAAGGTATCCCATAAGAAACATCAGCATATGCTGCTGATCATTGATGTTCTCAAACTCAGTACCTTCAATACCTAAGTCTCTAGTAATACCAAAGATAGTACGCATAGAAGGAACGGAAGAAGCAGCATCTCTACACTCATAAATATCAGACAGCCACCTACTATAAATGGTTCCGTCAGTACCTCTATACTGTGTACTGTTTAAATATTTATCCTCTAGATAAGAACTTAAAGCCTCAATTCTTTCTCCTTCATAGACAGTATTATATAAAGCATTGAGTTTCTTAGTAAGAATAGAGTAAGGAGAATTCAGTATCATTGAAGATAGAGTACTCCCAGCAAACTTAACCTGTCCAGTATTTTGAGATTTAGAGGTAGCCTGAGTAAGGTTCATAATAGTACCAATGATACTCCTCATATCTTGGTTACTGGATAGTTTAGTTCTAACATTATCTATTCCTCTAGAGAATATTTTGTCTCCCTCAGAAAAGTATCTTTTAAGCGCATCAATTAAAGCGCTTTGTTTAGTTGTGTCTGATAAAAGTTCCCTAACAACATTGATGTTGACGGGGAAATTAAGAGCCTCAAGCATAGAAGATAGCTGTCCCTCTTGGGTAGCAAGAGATGCCCTTCTAAAAGGACTGGTCTCCTTGTTTTCTCCATCCACTAAAAACACAGAATTAAATTTCTGTCGGAGAGTATGAAAAGCAGTGTACCCCTTAAGCTTCGTTGCTTTAAATCCTCTATTAGTTTCAACTACTTCAAATATAGAATTAGGAGAAACCATTCCAGTTTTTAGCCTAGAAAGATAGTTGTTAACCCCTTCATTCTTACTTCCTTTATTGAGAGGAGTAGTAGAGGCAACAACGGTTTTGTTATCTTGTGGGCTTAATTTAACCTCCCTACAAACTTGAAAATACCTATTAAAATCCTGGAAGAAAGTGGTTAACAGTCTTGGATTATTAGCAAGTTGCTGATATAACATGCCGAACTGATCATCTGCCCTAAAGGTAGATAGTCTAGTAAGAATGTCACTTTCACAGGTGATATCCATAAACATATTAGCAAGCTGCTTACCCATTGTTTCTATCTTAGAGCAAAGCGGAAGCCCTAAAATAGGAGACGCAACTACCTGAGAATGGGATTCTGCAACTGTAATTGTATTACCAGCAGCATCCTCTTCTACTGTAGTAGAAACGGCATTCCTAGTTTGAGGAATTTGAGTAATAATTCTGGCTACAATAGCTGAAAGTGAACCCTCAAGAGTCTGAGCATCAAGTGCCTGTTGCCACCTATCTTGCTGAGGTTCCTCCATATCCCTGATAGAATCAGCAAGTTCATAGGTAATATTGGAGTTTGCATCAAGTGTGAAGTTAGCATGAAGTCTTACTCCCAGAGTCTTATTAAGCACCGGGAGAGCAAGGACAACCATAGAGGTTACTCTATCCCCACCAATTTCAGTAGGCATAAACAGATTTAAAAGTAATCTTCTTACTTCAACAGCCTGCTCTACTGTTTTAATTTTGCTATCAGGTTTAGGTGTAGCCCCATTAATTATGTCATTAGCTTCTTTGAAGGCCGCTACATAGGAGTTTTTAACATGGTTAATTAACCCTAAAAAGGTTTTACTTCCGCCATTCTTAAATACTCCTTCTATAGATTCTCCCTTCTCTTCAGCATACTCTTCAGCACGAGTTAGAATTAATCTAGTAATCTCATCAGTAATTTCACTAATCTCTTTACCACTAAAGACCTCGGTAGCTTGCTTCATAGCAAGTGCTTCTGGACCACCTAGAGTCTTCTCTAAAGCAACTCTTTGCTTAGCAATATACTCAGGGTCTTTCTTTCTCTCTGCTCTTTGTGTAGAAATCTTACTGTAAATCTCATCTAGCTGCTCTTCTGTATACTTCTCCACAGGAGATATCCTTTTCTCTCCACTCGGAAGATACATATTATAAGTATTAATGTATGCATTTAATACATTCTGCGGTACATTAAATCTTTTAGCGAGTGAAGCACAATTAGGAAAATGTGTACAATATGATTTAGCCATACTTTAATTATTTTCTTTTACAAATTGTAAGCAAAGTTAAGTATATATTATGAGTTTTCCAATAAGGTTAATTAAGAACTTATTTTGCAATAAATCAATTAGTAAAAATAAAGGAGACCTGTAAAGATCTCCTTTATAAAAACATAAATTTTTGGGTATTCTAAAGGGAAATCCCTCTTTCTTCAAACTGTTCATGTAGCATAGTAGCCACATTCAGCATATCAGGATGAGGTTTACCAGTAGTACCTCTGTATCTTAAATCAAAGAAGTGCCTCCAATCATCCTCAAATCCGCACATGCAGATTTCAGTTTTAAGCATATTTGGAAGGATACCTCTTGCTATTTGAGGAGTAACGCCTTCTTTAAGAGCACTTAGATAAACCGCTTCAATCTCATCTAGACAATTAATCATCTGATAATAGGCATCATTTCCTTTCCAAGCTTCTTTGTCTGGAATAATGCAAGTTAACTCATTACCAAATTTGTCTTTACTATAATTGCAGTACCTTGTAGACTCTTGGCAAAATGAGAATACTCTGTGTCTTACTAATTCATGACTCACTCCTCTATCTGTTATAAATCTGGCACAATACCTTTTAATATGGGCATCCACAGGCTCATGCCAGTACTTAGTAATATCTCTTATACCAAGTACTTCTAGGGCATATCTGAAATTAGTGGTGATGTAAACCCAGTCTTTATCACTGTTTAGAGCAGCCCAAGGACAGCCTTCTGGGAACATATAATACCACTCATGCTCATCCATATTCCACTCTATTGCAGGTATTCTGAGGTATACAGTACCAAATTCAAGCACAGCAAGGTGTCCCTCATTAATTCTGGCATCAACAAATTTCTTTGCTTCTTCACCACCCTTAACCTCAGACTTATATGATGTCTTGCCACACAGCTCAATCATATCATAAATCCCCTGGATTCCAGGTCCTTGCTCTAGTATTTCTACTGAAGGTTTAATAAGTCTCATATATCTTTTGGTTGAACAATTAACTTAATGTGTGTATCTCTGTCCATATCAAATCCCCAATCTCTCTCGATGCATTTGCGTAGATAAGGTATGTTAAATCTCTCTAGATAAATAATATTCTTGTCCTTAAATTTTTCTAGCAATTCTTCTTGAGAGATTGGGAAATAATTTTCATTCAACTCTCTTTCCCAATTAATAGTCCATCTATATTTGAGAAGGAAATGAACTAAATTCTTGACAATGTAAATAGAACCATACTTACTTTCAAACTGATTTAAATAAGGTTCAAATTTAGAGTCGTATCCATACATTTTACAAGCCCACCAACGATCCTTACTATCTTCTCGATATACTCTATTTAAATCATCAGTTAACATCATATCTCTAATACAGATATATGTAAATCCACTGTGTAGCACTTTCTCCCAAAAGGCATCAATATCCTCAGGGGATGTTGCATAAGAGTATACTTCGTGAATTACAGAGGAGAGTATTAAAACACTATTTTTTCTATAATGTCTTAAATATTCTTCTACAGTATCCCAGGAGTTAGTAAAGAGTATATTTAATTTTTTGGTGCGTTTTCTGGCTAGAACTAGCATCTCTTCAGAGATATCATAGCCAATAAATTTGCTTTTCTTATATCTCTTTGAGAGTTCTCTTAACAGCGCTCCATCAGCACAACCAAAATCAACAAAGCAATAATCCCCTAAGGGTAATTTCTTCGTAAAGAAGAGCTTATCCTCAAGGGATTTATGCATTGAATCATTGTAGGCTAATAGGTTTTTAAAGGGCTTTCCTATTTCCATTATTTATCCTTTAAATAAATTCTAACTCCCTCTCCGACTTTAGAGGTAATCTTATTCACCTTTTTATTTTCAAACACATCGCCAACAGATATGAAAGGACCGCCGGGAGGGTCAATTGCCCTGATGTTCTGATTGTCTTTATTCCAAGCACCATCAAAGATAACTCTTATATAGGATAAGTAGGATTTAGGTCCTTCTAGAACATAGTAATCCTCTTTAGGAATTAGATATAAATCAGCACCGTCTCTGTTGAATAATTTTATCTTGTTCATGCTAAAGTTTTATCATTATTCTGTGCTTTAATTTCAGAGATAGCTGCATAATATTCATTCATTTTGGTCTGTGTAATGTAAGTGGGCCTTACCCCAAAATAATAAACATCTTCTTCTAGTCTCTTCCACCAACCACATTGTTCAACAGTTTCTTTTAGTTCACCAGTCTTATTCATATATAAATGAGTAAGAATGGCTTCCCAATAAGTATCATCACTACTATATTTAGTATGTAGAGGTTCATGAAGAGTGAAAGTTAAGGATAAACCAAAACCTATAATAGAGAATTGAGGAGGAAACTCATATCTAATATCATCCCATTTGGTTTTCCAACCAACATCGAAGTTGATAATTTTAAACCTTGTCCAAACAGGAAGATACATTACTGGTTTAACCCAACCAAGATGCCACCGCTTTAATTTCTTTCTAATATTTCTATTCCACATATATTGACCAACTCTTAAATCTCCGGGGAGTTTATGATATGTAGTTTCATAAACTTTAGTCTCATACTCTTCCGCTCCCCATTTTAAAGTTCTGGTTCCAGTAACAATAGAAACACCAGTTTTCAAAAAATAGCAGTTTTTAAGTAAATTCTTCCTTCTGCAAATATACACTGGATACCCAGTTCTCCACACAGGAAGATTGGGGTCATTCTTCCATTTACCAAAGTATACTTTTAACTTAGGTTTAGCAAAGATATCCTTTACTTTTTTCCAAGTGTTATATAACTTAATCATGATATAACAGAGTAAAGTCAAAGTCATATCTTAAGCCATACTGAAGATTGAACCAGCTAAATTGCCTCTCTGCTTCTGCTTTGCTTACCCCCTTAGGCTTCCAGTCATAGAAGTGCTCCATAAAGTAATTCTTCCACTCTTTATATTGCTCAACAGTAGCAAAAGAGTTATTACTATACCAGTCTTTATTCTCTTTCTGCTTGCTCCAAGCACATAGTTCCTCAAAAGTTTCCCAATGAAGCGGACTTCCAATGATTTCAAACTCCTTGTTGATACAATCCAGTGCAAACTGGTCAGCTGAAATCTTTTTCATATTAATAGGAATCGTAGAAAGACGCAGAATCTTCAGGATGGTCTTTAAGGTACTTCTCTAACCATTTGAGATTTAAGAGCTGCTGTAACAGAGTTTCATACATCTCCTCATATTCCCAAATAGAATCAGCATCTTCTTCCCAAGTTTTTGGATTAAGGAATTTAACTAGACCCCTCCTAATAGCTGGTAAATCTTCTGCTTTAACTGGGTATTCCCCTCCACCTTGATCAGCATGGAGAACACCAAGAATCATCTCTCTAATTCCCCAGCACTTCCTCCAGTATGCTACTTCAAGTTCTCCTGTCTTCTCAAGAGTATCAAAGTCCCATTTATCTAGAGAGCCCTTGTCAGGAAAGTCTTCAGGTACTTTCTTTGAAGCAAGTTTTAATTGAATACCATTATCTAGTCCCATCTTTCTTTGTCTTTTCTTTAATTGTGTCATTTAATTTAACTACTAAAGCAACAATCTTAGCAGTTAACTCTTGAAATGAATATTGATGTTTATCCATAAGTTCTTTAAACTCAGGACTATTCATCACATATTCACAGTAAGTATGCATACTACAGAGTTTTGGAATATCTATAGCCTCGGGTAGTTCTCCTACTTTATATAGACCACTAAGATAGTGGTCTATATTTGTATGTCCATAGGAGTGCTCATAGTGTCTTACATACCATATTCCATCTGGAAGGTAGTTTTCATTATATCTTCTACCAAATGGTACATATCTGTTGCCTCTTTTAATATAGACATTGTCATCAGTTGAGCTAGACATGGCTATTCAATTTTTAACCCTGAACACACTCTATCTCATCAACATGCCAACCTGAAAGGTCATTAGCTGCTTTGAGATTAGAGCCAATATCAACATACAAGGAAGCATCCTGTGGCAAAATGACTTGCTCTTCAACGGCAGCAAGAAGATTAGTATCTGTAAAGTCTCTATCGCAAAAGTAGAAACCGTCTTCATCAATGCCTTCGTCAACAATTTCATAGTCTTTTACTTTTACTTTCACAGTTTTACTAAGAGTAATGCTGACTGTAACATCAATTTCTATCTCAGGATTCTCTACTTCATTGTAAGGAGCACACGGATCATTTGCTGCCCCTAAAGGATAATCACCTAGACTGCTCATTATTGATAACTTCTTTAAATTTATTAAGATACCAAATAGCCTTATCTATATCTTCAATACATTTACCCTTATTAAGGCTTCTCCAGATATATTTAAAAGCATTTAGTTTACAAAATGACGCCACTTCGGTTGCACCAAATGCAGCCATCATAGCGTCAATACACTCAATTCCGTTGCCCTGATAATGTGCAGGATGATTTACTTGTTCGCTCATACTCTAACAATTTTAAAACCATAGTCTTTAGCTAGGACTTTCTTAAAAGCTTTCCAATAGGCAGCTCTATCACTGTCGCCCCAAAGATAGTAGGCACCTAAATCTCCACCCCTACGAGCACAGTTGGCTCTGCCTATATATAGTCCTGCTCTCCAGCTAAAGGCATTATAAAAGGCTCTAACAGCCTGCTCTCTAGTGTCAAAGAATGCTTTTCCGCCTATGTTAATAACTTTTCCACAAACATTAATCATCCACTTACCACTAGCAGAATCGACAACATTTCCATTAAATACCTCTCTTACTAGTTCCTTAGTAATGAGATTTTCTATGTTATTATTTTCCATTGTTTTCGCCTTTTATGGCTTTAATTATTTTAATTATAGGCCAAGCAATGGCCATACATATAAAAGCAAAGCAATTAAGTAATAGTTCTAATATCTTAAGAGGTATTAGAACTATTAACTCAATCACATATTCCCACCACTTCTTCATATTAATGGACCCAATAGGTTGGTAAGGTTCCATCTTTTAATCTGGACATATCTGCTTCAAGAGTACATCTGGTACAAAAGATAGCCCCAGATTTAACCATGTCCTTATGAACCTCTTGTGCAACATCTTCTGCTATTGCTTCTGGAGCCTCACAGTTTATTTCATCATAAGGAGTAATAGTAATCTTAACCTTTCCAAATAGACTATTTTCACATATATAGTTAAAGAAGTTAATTAGCGCAACTCTCAAACACATACTTCCAGTAGCCTGAATAGGATAATTAATGGACTGCCTTTCGCTATCAGCCTTTCTTTTGAAGAAATGTTTAACTTTCTGAACAGTTTCACACTCAGGATATTCCTTTTTCATCTCTCTGTAATAATTCCAATCCAGATTTGCCATCCACTCTTTTTCTTCAAGCAGTTTGTCATAATCATAGATGAAAGCCTTATGTCCAGTAAGAGGATTTAATAGAATATACCCTTTCTGAAACCAATCTTTTCGTCTAAAATCCTGATATCTTTTGAGGCCAGAGAAACCACTCATATAGTTATTATAAATCTTCTCAGCTTCTGCCATAGGAATTCCTTTGTTTCTACATATAGTATCTGCATTGCCACCATAATTAATGGCAAATTCAATTCCCTTTGCTTCTTGTCTGAGATTATGATATAGTTTCTTTATGTCTTTAATAGGAGTATCTCTAGGGATTTCAGGATAGGATATATAAGCAGTTAATGAATGAATATCTCCACTGCCTTCCATTAATTCCTTGATGATAGCAGTATCATTTGCTATAGATGCCATCAAATAAGTTTCCTGTCCAGAATAATCAATACTTATCCATTTGTTACCAGGCTCTGCAACAAAACAGGCTCTGGTTTCAGCATCTGCAGGCAGATTCAGTAGATTGACATACTCTGTTGAGTTCTCTTTATCCTTCCCACCAGAAGTTATTCTGGTAGTATCTGCTCCCATTTGCTGATAGTTAGTATGGATTCTATGACTGACAGGATTAATCTGTTCAAGGAAGTTTTCACCATAGGTAGAGGTTACTTTTACAGCTTCCTTATATTCCAGATATAGTGGGATTAAACTACACTTATCAGCCTGTGGCTTAAGTGTCTTAGCATCAATGCTATCTTTAGTACCTCCCTTCTCCTTATCCTGCACAACTACATCAACTCCATACTTCTTAAAGACAGGAATTAATTGCTTTGCACTATTCCAATTAATTGATACTTTAGGAGTTAAATCAAAAGCCTCCTCTCTAAAGAGGTCACCTTGAACATCAATATAAATATATGGAGAATCTGGGATGTTCTCAATTAACCATTCGTTGAGTTTCTGTTTTGCAACATCCTCTCTCTGTTGGTCTTTCTTCATCTTCTCTTTCCATTTATTTACATCTAACTTAACTCCACACCATTCAATATATGCCAGTACCCTTACAAATCTATTCTCTATATCAAGAGCAACAAGTAGGTCTTTCTCTGCCAATTTCTCCAATTGCTTTTCTCTGATAGACTCCAGCCATTGAACATCATTAGCACCATACCTGATAATTTCCTCATCTAATTTTGAATAGATTATTTTACCTCGAACTGTTTTATCCAGCTCAACTCCAAGATAATCCTGCCCAGCAGACTTTAAACTCATACTATGAATGCCCATAGGATAGCCGAGCCACATAAGTTTCTCAGCAAGAAATCCATCATAGACATTCTTTATTACAATTCCATACTTATAGAACCACTTCAAATCAAACTTTGCATTCCATAGTAGGAATAGCCTGTCAGATTCTAAATAATTCTTATATCTTGTAATATCAATAGTAGTAGTATCAATGACTACTTGAAAATCTTTACAGCCAAGCTGAACTAATTTCAATTCTTTTGTATATGGGTCTAAACCAGTAGTTTCAGTATCTAGCCCCACTATTTCTAATGGGGCTAGAATATCAAGAGATTCTTGTACTGAAACTAATTTGATATCTGGAATACTGAATAAGAATTGAGTAGTAGATACCAAATATATCATTACCTATACGCTATTAATTCTCTGAAATCAAGAATATATTTATACCTTTCAAAGAATCTATTACCTATAATACCGTGCAACTTTATACCGCTTTCCTTCTCAATAGCACTAAATGCAGCACTTAAATCTATAGCTCCAAATTCCTCTGTAAACTTTTGGTCTTTGTAACCAATTTCAATAGAATAATGATGTGCTTCCACACCATTACCTTCCACTCCAAAAGTACTTGAAGCTGTCTCTAAATCTGTTGCTTCTATACTACTGAGAATATCCTTATTGATATAAGAGATATTACTCCCAGTATCCAATAGAAA
>Ga0310786_10002705_pt1 | contig 26659 bp, 19 predicted proteins | sample AusTroGonzalo_MG_FD_203881 | JGI IMG/M metagenome (GOLD analysis project Ga0310786, IMG submission 203881) | Bovine rumen microbial communities from tropical cattle in Woodstock, Queensland, Australia - Gonzalo_03 (v2) (version 2) | ecosystem: Host-associated > Mammals > Digestive system >...
CGCATTCGTCGGAATATCCCGCGTTGGGATCTGCGCTCACCCATAGCGCATTGCCGTCCGGATCGTAGTCGAACCTTATGTTGCTCCCTGCGATAAGGCTCACGTCTCCAGTAAGCCCCAACGAAGTGTATCCGCTGGAGTCTACGGCACGCAGCGACCTAACGCCCACTACCGACGGCCTTATGCACGTGGGCTCTATCATGGACTCCTCGGGAGACAGGTTGTACACCCCGTCTGGCGTCAGCTCAAAGAACTGGTCAAGGTCTCCAAGACATACCACTCCCCTGAACAGCTTGTCTACCGAAACGCTGGCTACTTGGTACGCCCTGTTCTTGACATGGGTGTCCTTTGAGGCAAACACCGACATGACCCTGTCTCCGCTTCTATCGAAGAACACCAAGGTTACGCTTCCCGAGACTACCGACATCTGTCCCATGTACAGAAACGGATCGAAGTCAGAACCGCATACAGATACGGTCATGTCCACAAGGAGGCAGTTGGGAACAGACCATCCATTCTCCACTATCACGCCGGCCGAATCGTTTGGACGCAAGCCCACGCCTTCATGGAACGGATACTCCCTTAGCGAGTTCTCGTTAAGCCATCCGGCGGCTATGGGATTAGTTAAAACTGCCATAGTTCACCCCTTGGCTCTATTTCTTCACATCCGCACCAAGTATGCCGCTCATAGTCTGCACGGCAGTGCGCATTCCCGCGGCAGTGTTGGTGTACACCTCCGATCCGCTCATGGCGTTCTTGGAAACCTTGCCCTGCACTTCGTGCTGCAGGTTCCTGATGGCCTCGGATATGGTGTCTATGTCAGTCACCTGTCCAGCGGTTCCGGCGTTGTCTATGGCAACCAACGACCAGGAAAGATTGATGAACCCTATCGGGCCATTGTAGGCCTCGTAGTCTCCTGGCGTAACGGCGCGTGACAACCTGATGCCCACGAGATTCCCAGGCCTTAGCTCCGGTATCACACTCTGTCCATAGAACTCCGATGCACATGGGATGCTCTCTCCGAGGACGTTGTGCACAACGTCGTTGCGGTCATCGTCCAAGTGGTCGTCCGTTTTCACAAGGACAGGGTCGAATCCGTTGTAAGTTATGCCTCCGGAGCTTTCGTGACCAAACGGTATGATGACATTGCGCTCTCCGTTTGGCTTGAGAAGGCTTGTCTTGAGGTTGCGGTAGTCAAGTCCGTCTCCCACACGATAGTCCGGAAGGATGTTGTACATCAGCTTCACGCATGCGCACTTCTGAGACGCCCCGGTGAATCCTTCCTCACCGAATACCGACGCCTGCATCTTGAGGGAATACCTTCCATTGGGAAGGTTGGTGGGCACCCTCATCATGGCGGTGAAAGCAGATGGAGATGTTATGGTCGTGGCATATCCCTTGAGGCGGATGTACGGGAACATCCCTATCTTGGCCTGCTCCGCATTCTCAAGCGCTATGTCGGAGAACTGACTATGGTATCCGCCGTTGTCAAGGGCGATTACGACAGTCCCCTGCCCATCGGGGCTTCCGGCATGAGGTATGACCGCTATCCCGGCGCCGCCTATGACCCTCTCGACGACATGGCCGCAGACAAAACGCCCACCCCTCATCCGCTTAGGAACAATACTTCCAGGGACTCCGCCGTTGACCATCTTGAAGTCGAAGTCTCCTACTATCTCCAGGTCTCCTACGTTGGCGACTTCATTGGTTCCGTATCCTACTATCTTAAGCGGAGATCCGTCCCTGACCTGTATGGACGTGACAGGACCCGTGGATCCCTGGAATCCACGCACCCAGTGCATGACCTCCGTCTTGTCTACGGCAGGATCGATATGATCGCTTCTATTGGCAAACGCTTCAGGCCAAGGCTTCCTTCCCGTGGCATTCTCGAACCAGTGAATGGTCTTCCTGCCGAAGGAAACCGTAGGGTTGTCAGGAAGAAGCGCCTTATTGTCCATTTCAACGCCATTGACTACCAGCGCAGCCGACTTTACCGGAATAGGGGGCCAGTAGTTGGCTACCTTGGGCTCGAATCCAAGGGAATAGTCGTACAAGGCGTCGGGTTCGTCATCCTCGGCAATTCCAGTGAGGACGCACCCGGCTTCTATGTGCGCAGTACTCCCCGCCACATCTTGAAACACCATCACCTCAAGCTTGTTCCCGATGTTGTTCCACGCATACGACCTTATGCCGGAAGCAACGGCTGAACTTCCGAGTATGCGACATTCACCGTCAAACACCACCATCTTGATATCAGTGGCGCCGATGACATTGTATCCTGGAATGGATTCGGTAGTATTGTCCGACACTATGCCGCCACTGGGTATGGCGTCTGCATCCATGGCCACAAGAGTGGCAGCATCGCCATCTTCGGACTCCAGCACCGCAAACCTTCCATTGCCGGACTTGTCAAGCTCCTTGGCGAGGAACATGACTGTGTCAGCCAACTTGGGGCCGATGTCTATCGCCGTATTGTTACCTAGATACGACTCTGAATCGGAAGTGAACTCATAGGTTACGCCGTTGTACTCAAATGTGGATCCCGCGCTTATCGTGCCTATGACCAGCTTCTGTATATTGGAAGGGAACGCCACGTTTACTTCGTTGTAGAACGAATCGAACTTTCCGCGTATCGCCACGTGTGGCTTCGGCGTTGAGTCTTCGTCCCCGTCAAGACTTGTCACGGCAGTTGGCAAGTGATCAAGCCATCCCCTTCCAGCTTCAGGGAATACTAACGGAGCCCATCTTCTCTGCTCTGGAGATAGCGATGAATAGGCTTTTTCCTGAGTGGCATTCGGGAACGATACAGATACCAAGAGTCCGTTGGAAACAGGGACCTCCACGTCGGGAGCGGGGATGTCCACGCGCTTCTCGACGTACTTGCCGGAATCTCCATGCCACTCGTGCCAATACAAAGCCACTCCGCCTTCCCAGTTCGCGGTCTGCTCCGTAAAGAAGAATTCATACGTTACCTCTTCATCGGCAGTCCATGTTCCTCCAAATCTCAGGGAAAGAGATCTGTCAGGGTTGCTGGATGAGTATTCCAGCGGAAGATATCCCTTGGTGGAAAGCGTGCCGGCGGGGCGTGCGGTGAGCACGGCGGTCCTATGCACATGAGAGGTGCCAATATCCAGGAACTGCGTGTTTATAAGGGCGGTTCCGCTCTCAAAAGCCCCTCCGGGAGAAACCACGCCGGTAATTGAACATACATAGATGAGAGGTCCGTTTGGATGTGCAGTGAGCTTGCCGGCCTCGTTGGCGGAAAGATAGTACCTTCCAGGCCTGAACGTCTCCCCGGATTCTATCAGGTTGAGGGAAGACAGGGAAACGCCATTCACGGACAGGCTCATGCCTCCATACACCACGACGTCCCCGCGGTTGTTTTCCTTGCGCTGGAGTATGCCAATTGAGAAAGCGGATTTGGCGGCAGAAAAGTCGTCGTACAGGCTCATCGTAGCCTTGGCCTTGGCAAAGACCCCGCTGTCGCTGTCGAAATACACTATGTTGCCCACGTCAGGCTCTTCCGAGGCCACCGACGACAGCTCCACGTCGGTGAGGACCACGGACGACATCTTTCCGCTAGCCAGCAGCTCCTTCAGCCTTGAATAGAGGTATGACGTCCTTGCGCCAAGCTGTCCTATCGGGATGTTGAGCACCTCAGCGCTCAGGTTGTCCCCGTTTTTGAACTGCGTTACCTCAGACCACATTTCCTTAGCCATAACATCTCCTTAGTGAAACACCACGGTCCAGTCAAGTGCGACCTCGAATCCTTCTGGCTTCTGCAGGTACCTATTGCCCTCGAAATCCTTTAGCGACGCCCTCGCGATCACATAGTACTTGCCTTCATGGTATCCAAGAAGCACACACTGGTATATGTAGCTTCCCGATGTAAAAGTATTGGTTCCAAGCCTGGTTCCGGCGTCTTGTGAATTGGAAACGGCATGGAAGGTTATGGCGTTGGAACCGGTGGAAAGAATGTTGGAGTAGTCTTCCGACGAAGGCTCAGATTCATCCCCTCCCGAGTCGCCTGATCCGCTGGAACTGCCAGATGGCGCACGCTTCTCCCCGCCTAGGGTAGGGGAATACGAAAAGCCAACCACCTGTATGTCCACGGTGGCGTTTCCACTGTTGGACCCAAGCTCCTCCATGAGGCTATTCCAGCTCTGATCTCTGGTAATCACGGATTCAGAAGGCATGACCGACTTGTCGCCATATATGAAGCCGATTCTAGAAGGTATGTACGAAGGATCTCCCCCGAATGCGGCCGCCACCGATTCCGCTGCCATGTAGCTAAGGGTGTTGTGCCGCATCTTGAACGGCATCCTCTTGCCGGTGGACAAGTCTATGAATGAAGGGCTGACAACACCCTTTGCCAGTCTGAGCTGGTCCCTAACCATCATACCGCTTCCTCCTTTCGAACCCGCCTCTTACCAGGGGCTGGCCTTATGAACCTCATTTGAACCATGTCACCAAACGACGCGCCGCCCCCTTCAAGCCCCGGAAGCGATTCCCCGTACATATGCTCAACCTTGGTTGGCAATGCCGCTGACAGGAATGTATCTTCATTGGTCTCATCCAGATTTAGCTTGTCGTATTCTCCGACCGGCCGGTGTTCTACAAGAAACAGCCTCATAGCCGAAGGAATGACACTTGTTAGCATACCAAAAAACATGGGATTCCGCAGAAGAGACGTATCGTCCAGCTGAGACGCGTCCACTACCACGAAAAGGGTATTGGCACCTACGAAGTTCCTCAAAAAGAACTCAGCGGGAGAGACCTTTACCTCTTTGTCTTCGGACCATTTACCGCCTTTGCCGAGGAAAATGTCCGACATGCTCACCCCTGCGGCATCCATACGCTTCCAAACGTCTTCCCAGAAAGCGTCTTTGTCGGATTCGGTGCCGCCCACATCGAAATAGAGATGGGGACGGTCTTCCGTACCTGGGGATGTCTTGCTGCGCCTGACCGGCACCTCCCCCCACATGGAGTATATGCCGTACTCCGTCTTTGCGTGAAGCAGGCTCTTTGGCATCACTACAGACGGTATATCCTGCTTTAGAGGCACGGAAAACCCAGTATCTACGTCAGGTACGTTAAGCAGCGGATACACGCGCAGTGATTCGTCAAGAAGACTCCCCCTCTTCATAACCGACCCGGAATGCAATCCCTTTACGAGCTTGGCCTTTGGAGACACCGTATAGGAGTGTCTGTCGGTAGTAACCAAGGTGCCATGCTCGAAATCGTCTATGGATATGACAGTTTCCTTTTCTTCCTGTATCACAGGTATGTTGAGCATTGCGGCAAGGAACGTCTTGAACAGCTCTGGCGTAAGCCCGCTTGCAATGGAACTCCACGCGGCGTTAAGTATCCGCTTCACGACGTCCGACGACGGAGCGCTCGCTCCTAGCGGATATGACAGGTGATCGGATATGTAGTTCTTGTCTACAAGCACCTCCGACGCCCAAAGCACAGCCTCGACATCCGACTGGTCTGGATCTTCCGGGTCCAACCCGAGCACGTCATACTTCTCGAACGGGGAACCGTAAGCCAGGGGATCTGCATCCTTGCGGAATATTATGGAGTTGTTCCTGAACACGAAATCTCCGGATCCATCCCCTTCGTCAAGGCGCATGACCACGGTAGGCTTTATGATGTTGTCCACTATGGACGCAGACATGGACACTATGCCATCCCCTATTGGATATGTGACAAAGTCCTTGTAGTTGGCGAGCTTTCCCATCTGCAAGACCGTCCCTTGCCCGTATATGCTGTCCGGAGATGTCTGCGGGCCTATTTCCGCGCCCTCTCCCATGTTGAGCATGTTTTCCTGGGACTTGTTGCGGTCAGACCTGCGTATTACAATGGGATGCCATAGCTCCCTATGGAATACCGGCATGCCGTTTCTGTCTTGGAGCTTGGCTGCCTCCAGTATGTCGAGATACAACTGCGCAAGCCTTATCCCCCTGGCCTTCTGAAGTCCCCTCACCATGTCGTCGCCAAGGTGTATGCTACGCCACAGGCTGCCTAGCCAGGAGTAGAGGGTATTCCCAGACTTGTCGGAAAACCCTTCAGGCAGCTCCACTATCGAGTTGCGAAGGAATTCGCTCTGGTTATAGATGTTTTCCATGTGACTTCTACGAGTTCGGTATCATCTTGATCTGTATGTTACTCTCTTCGGAGGCAAACACCACCGTATTGGCCGACAGCATCGCGGGGCCGTCCTCTATGGTGGAGATGTCTAGAGCGTCGCCGCTAAGGACATGGCTGACTCCAAACGCGTCGTGCAGCACCCCGTACAGCATGTCCTCGTTCGGCATGTCCACAGACACGGCCCCCAGGTTCTTCAGTATCTGGACTATGTCCGACCTGGTTATCCTTCCCACAAAACCCAGTCCATTTATGTATGTGCGGATACTGTTCTTGGCCACACTCTCGTCTATGGGGTTCTTGGGATCGTAGTGGACCACTGCATTTACAGAGACATTGCATATTATAGGGCAACGGACCACGACATCCGTGGATACACTGCGGATATCGTCTCGGTCAACGTAAGCCTGTATCTTGTCGGCCTGAGGGAGACAGTACATCGTCACCTTGAAGTCACGCTCCACCATCCATCCTCGTTCCTCGCCCGACGAGCCTTCATCGTAGCTGTACGGAACGTCCACAAGGCGGATCCTGAATCCCTGCCATATGGAATTGAACGCCTCCGAGGCATTTTCCGACACGTCTATGTCGTGCCATGTGCCAGACAAGTCTGCGGTGCGGTACGTGAACTTCAGATCTTCGGAAACCGCCAGGGAATCCAGCACGTCCTCATTGTCAGATTTAGTGAACGGATCTGACACCGATTTGATCCAGCACGCACCGGGGAAATCGCTTGGCGATATGTCAAGGACGTATACCCCAGACCCTGCGAGAGTGCCCTTCACGGTCTTTGTGATGGTGTAAAGGTCAGAGAAATTCCTGACGTACAGATCTATTCTGCCACCCACTCCAACGCCAAGCAGATTGTGCTTGTCGCGTCTTTGCGCAATATCTCCGTAACCAACGGCAGACACCGCCACGATCGGGAACTCCCCCGAGTCGAACTCTGCACGCAGCATTCCTTCCGCGGCGGTCTTGCTGACGAATCCGCGGATAGAAAGGCCAGACGGTATGCTCTCTATTACCGAATCAAGGGACTGAACGTCCGATCCTCCGCCGAAGTCCTTGTACGCCTCCGCCATGACGAAAGACGACACAAGCGACGCCGGTTCCAGAGAAGTGCCATTCTGGATGTTGCCGGCAGAACCGTACTCGACGGCCGTCACCGGCACAAGGAAGAAATACCCGGCGGCGCCCTCGTACAGCTTTGAAGTGGCGGTCACGCTGGGGTTGTCTATGTCTGGATTTGCCGCTATGACCTGGGAATCCACAGAGAACTCAATCCCAGACACGGTCTTGAAGACAGTGCCCTCCGCCACGGAGTACGTAAACGTACCGTCAGACACCACTACCTTCACAATGCCCTTCGCCTTGGTTCCGGAAGACGGGGTGATGTTGAAATTTGACAGAATTGCGTTTACATCCTCCTGGTCTATCTCCTCGCCGGCGTCCTGCGCTTCCTTCATCCTTACTAGCGACGAAGATTTTCTGGCCTCTTCTATCTGTCCGGATACGACGCTTTCTATGGCAGCCTCGGGATCCACAAGGAGATCCCTGAGAACTGTACCTGCGCGAGTGTCAAGCTTCCTGTTATAGGCCTTTATGCCGGCTATGACAGTCTGCGCCGCAAGATCGAAGTCTTCCTGCGTTATGTCGGAAAGGGATATCTTTTTCATTTTTAGTGGACTCCTACTGCTACTGGGATGATATAAGTATACGATTTTCCCGCCGCCGTATCAAGACGTATTGATATCATGACCTTTGACTTGTCCCTGGAGAAGTCCAGATCTACTACTTCCGAAGCCACCAGTCGCTCATCGTCAGGAGTGTCCTCTCCTTCGTCTCCCTCCATAACCTGAACGCGTGCCATCAAGTTGGCTTCCGCAGCCTCCACCTCCAGAGTGGATTTGTTGTAAACTAGTCCCTTTGACACGTTGGGCACTATCTCGGTGCCATATTCAGGACGAAACTTTGCACTGCCAATGGCATTTATAAACGCAAGGACGAACCTCTGCACCATCTTTTCGACCCCAGTCACTATCATCGGAACCCCATCAACGTTGGATACGTCCACTCCAACGCGCCTGTTTACCACCGGAACGTCAAGTATCGTCTTCAGCAGAAGAAGGTCTACAGTCCTTCCGGAATAGTTTACCTCGGAGTTGCTACGCATTGAATTCATCCTTCATTGCCCTAAGAGGGGTTCTAGACGTGACAAACGGCAGCCTGATGTCCCTTAGGCACGATACATCCCCCCTGCCGAAGTCTTCCTTTATCTCGCGCCATCCGCATACGCAGAAATCCACTCTCTTTCGATATACCGATATGTTCTTGATGTCGTTCTTTTCCTTGTCGTACTCCTCTAGGAACTTGACGTTGTCTTCTTTCCAGCTGAACATCTTCAGCATCTCGTCCAAGGTCTTGTTCTGCCTCTGGAGAAGAGACATGTACGGCTTATCCTCTGCAAATGTCTGCCTGAACCCGCTTGGAGGGTTCTTGTCTCCATGGTCGTTTATTAGGAACTCAACCGCTTCAGGAGCTGCCATGTCACATCCTCCGTTGCCTCATAGCCATGTCTGCTATGTCCTTGCCTATGGCCGCGGAACGCTGGGACACCGCCGCCGGCGTTATCTTAAGGAAGTCTGCCAAGCTGGATCCAGACCGGACTGGCTGGCCGTGCAGTCCCGTCTTTGCGTCGAATATCGCCTTGTCGCGGTCGTCTAGGCCCATGTACACCGCTTCCGCGGCATACCTTGCGCCATTAGGCCTTACCAGCCCCGGATCTCCGGACGCACTTTCCTCGTCTACATCAGTATCTGCACCTCCGCTTATTGATGCAACCGCGGACTTGCGTATCTCTGCAAGCGTCTTGGCGCTCCATCCCGTCTCATCGGTAAGTTCTGCATCGGTTGGCTTGCGGCCGAGGTCATCCTCCAGCCTTCGCTCCACAGATGCAAGCTCCGCCGCGTTCCGAAGCATGGCTTCCGAAGCCCTGACCGGCCTGAGACGCTTTCCATACCTGGAAAGCTGCTTGAGATTCGTCACAACCCATGAATTCAGCTTAGTGTTGCCCATTGGATCGAACGACCTTATCGCCTGAGTAACCAGATATCTTCCTCTCGACCTAAGCAGCTCCTTTGGACCTGAGTACTGCATTATCTCAGCGTTGACTGTAGGCATGAACGCCTCAACCAACCCTGCCATGGTATCTGGGTTCTGGTTTACCACCCATGCGTTGTACGCCCTTGTATAGCTATCTTGTCCTCTTGGATCCATAACCCTCCTGTCCTCCTCAGTCTTAAGGAGCGCTTCTGTCGTATGCGGCATTTTCGTTGCCGTTTGGGATTTTTTCCTTAATGTCTAGCTTAGGCCTGACATTGGACATGTTGATGGTGGTAGAGCATCCACCCTTTACAGCCATGGAATGAACTACGTTCTTGATATATCCGTAGTATATGTCCACCCCTTGCGATACGAACTTGCATGTGTTGCCAGGGAGAATAAGCTGACCGCCGTCATCCTTTGTGCTGAGAGCCAACTGAGCCTTGGCAGTGTTCATGGAACCGTATGTGTTCTCATACACGGCACGACAGAACACCCCAAGCGCATTGTCAAAACCTTTTAGCCACGGTTCGGTCGTATCCGCAAAACCGGTGGTAAGCATCTTCCCGGTAATTCCATCCCCCATGAAGGCTTGATACAAAACACTAGGAGCGGAAGTCTTCATGATTCTGCCGTCAGCATGCTTAGGCTCTACTGGACTATACAGGACGTCACATACTCCAGATTCATCCGGAGGATTAGAGTTTAACGGACATCTCCAGTTTGATACCTTGTCACCAAATATCCTAAGCTTCCTTGCCATTACTCCAGCAATCTTAAACATGTCAATTCCAGGCACTTCCGTCCACATGCACCTATCCTCGGATATGGATATGATGTCTTTTGTCTTCCATGGCATGGAAGGCTCTATTACCAGGCCCATGTCTCCCGTGGAGAAATTGTTTTTCTGGTCCTGGATTACACTCAACAGCAATGTACCCGTGGATTTCAATATCATGTCCCATGTAGAAGACCCATCCCCCATTGGACATGCCATCAAGCCTATAGCCGAAGCTATCCTTGGAGATGCCGTTTCCCCCAGTGCCTTTCCCAGAAACAGGCGATTTTTAGTATCGTCTCTAAAGTACTTTATAGGATTGTAGGGTTCCGTTCCAAGTTCATTCATGTATACTTCGGGCATCTTGTCAGGAGCACTATAGAACAGCATTTTATTCTTGTATGTCTTATATATAGTATCGACAATTTCAAGAAAAGATCTCTTGTTAACCACAGAACCAGACAATACATTTGCAGATGTAGACTTTGGCGTAAGGTATATGGATCCCACCTTGGTGAGGAAGAACGCAGGATGATGGAGTATAACGGAAAGATGAGGCGCAGACGTAGCACTTATGCTAGATAGGCCTACACCGCTCAACACCCATCCCTTGAGTTTTATCTCTTCCTTGCTTTCGCCAGATTTAGTGCTGTTAGTTTTAATAGTTATGTTTACATTACCCTTTTCGCTCTGCCTCTCCGCTTGGTCAGATAGATCTTGATACAGCTTGGAGAACTCGGCAATGTTAGGCTTGGATACATTGGGCTTCAGAGGAGTGCTGTTATGTGACTGTGTAGGCGGAATCAGCAGCTCTATTCTTGGTATGTCGTTTATCCCAAGAACGATGTTTGCTCCGCATACATCGACCTTCTTGTCTCCTATTGTGGCGTCGAACTCTACAGTTACTACACGTTCCTCCATACTATGCCTCCAGCTGCATTATGAAGGATAGCATGCCTTGGCACGTCCCATGCTCTGCGTCAGCCTGACCGATATCGATTCCAACCAGCCATCCCTTGGTAGAAAACCCGCCGATGCTTATATTACTTGCAGAAGTTTTTCGAGATATCCTATTATCTTTATAGTATTCCATGCCATGCTTTATGGTCTTCATGTTGTCAGTACCATTGCAGTTCTTTGTCCCGATGAATACCATGAAGCTAAGCGATATACCGCATCTGCCCTGATCGTTGCCGAGCGCATATATGTAAGACACGTCATTGAAGCACTGTCTCACATCGGCTATCTCCTTGGCTCCCACCTGCATCCCCACCAGTATCCAGTCGTTACTCACCATCCCTTCTACGCCATCCACCTTCATGCTAAGGGAAGCAATGGGCCCCCACACAAGGACCGGCTTGCTAGACTCACCTATCTTGAATACTTCCATGACGTATCCTAATTTTTTATCAATACACTTAGCGAGGTTTGGGAATTGACAATCTTACCAAGATCATCCGCTATACCTGACACAATCTGTAGAATATCATATTCCGTGGAGTCCTTCCGATGGGCTTCCTTTGTTACACCCGCCACTGCCGTATTGTCAATCTTCTCAATGTCTACATTCTTGGTCTTGTCAAGGATGTCTGATATTTTCACACCGCCTATGTCGCCCTTCTCGGAAGCTGACGCAAGCAACTTAGAGACATATCCAGAATCCTCGAATACCTTCTTTCCGCCAGACTCTACTGCACCAAGCTTCTCCTCCCATTCTTTACGTTTCTTCTCTTTGTCTGAATAGCTAAGCTTACTATATCCCTCTATATCCTTTATCTCTATGCCAGCACTCGACAAGCTATCCCTAAGATCCCCCAAGGTCTTCTTGCTGCGCTCAATCTCACCCCTGCTTATAGACCCACTTTCCAAGTTTATGGCATCTGAAAGCGCATTCTGGTTCCTTTTGGCGGCATCATCGTCAAGATACGATATGGTCTTCTCTATGGACTCATCGCTAAATCCCTGATCCTTGAGAGTAGTCCTGAGCTGATCAAAGCTCATCCCGGCTTTTTCCGCCTGAGTCACTATATGAGCCAGTGCAGCCACCCTCTTCTCTCCTGACCCCAAGGCGGTGCGCAAACCATCAAGACGTTTTCCGTAAGAGTCAGGGGCTATGGCCTCCATTATTTCACGGCGCCCCTCGGCAGTTTCAAGTTTCTTGCGTCCTTCTTCGGAGTCCAGTCCGAGCTTGTCTAACTTGTCTTTGTCGATGGCACCTGCAGCGGCAAGTTTCTTGGCGTTTTCGTAGAAAGTCTTCCCAGCGTCTTTGTCAGTGGAGTCGATGGCATCAAACATGCTCTTTGAAGCATTGGATATGATGTTGGCAGATTCTCTGCTTATTACAGTCCTCTCTGCGCTGGCTATGTCATCTCGCCCGATGATGTCATCCCTCCTATCGCTCCTGGAGAGCCTGTCCAGCTGTGCTGCGCCCTCCTCTCCTACGAGATCCCGCACATCCTTGTCTTGCGCCATTTCCTCCAATGCCTTACGCTTAGCGGCGTCTATGGACATGCCAGGTTCTTTATTAAGAATTTCCTGTATTCTCCCGGATACCTTCGACACAAAGTCCTGATACTTTTCGTTTGGACGCTTCTTCCCGTCTTCTCCCTTGACCTCTTCTTCAAGGTCTCCTATGCCACCTTTGAATAACTTGTTGGCCACGACAGTCCTGAAAGCCTCGTCCCTGACATCTTTTATAGTATTGTCCTTGCCAGTAGCCTTGTTCTTGCCAAATGACATGAGGCCCGTCCCCCTAAAGGTCTCAGCCTGACTCTCGAATTCATCCAATGCATCCATGTCGGACTTCTTATCCGACCTGAAGCTGTCTCCGGCAATAACTCCAGCAAGTTCGGCGGTGTTTTTTATGGCAAACTGACCAGACAACGCGTCCACCGCAAGCTGCATCTCCTCCTTGGTATTGGCAACCGACCAGTACGATTTGTCACCCTTCAGATTTTTTATCATCTGTTCTGCATGAGCCTTAGACATCTTCCCGCCTAGTATGCTCTTGTCGTCTTCTAGGTTGTATGTCTTTTTGAGCCTTCCATAGAACTCCTCCAGGTCAGATGTCCTGAAATTATTCTTCCTATCATCAGATACACCAAGCCTATCCATGAGACTTTCCAGGTTGTTCCTGGCTTCAGTCTCCTCTATATCAGACATCTTGGCATTGTTAATCTCTTCTATCTGATAGTCTATCTCCGCCGAGTGCTTTACACGTTCTATCTGCCTCGGATCAGCACCAGATCCCGAAAGGTAATTCTCCAATTGGCCAGTGTCCCACTTGGCAGCCTGTTCCTCTGAAAGCCCATATTGGCTGACAGCAAGTCTTCTCAGCTGGGCGGCAGACGCGTCTCTGCGCTCCTTGTCCCTGTCTACGCTCTTTCCCGTTATGCGCCACAACTCCATGTCTGCAGACGACAGATCGTTGCGAAGCATGCGCCTTCCCCCTTCTACTTCAGATTGGTACCTGTTGCCGGCCACACCAGCGTTCTCGAACCTGTCCAGCAGCTCTCTTCCTTCCTTGGTAGTGCCTGCATGGAGCCTGAAGGACATTATAGCCGCAGGGTCGTTCATGTAATCGTTGAATGCGGCATCCCCCATCCTGTCCCTGACCAGTTTCTGGACATCATTGGGACGTCCCATCCTATATGCAGTCTCAATGGCATTTATGTCGTCGTCAGAGAACCTATGCCTGTTTGCGGCTACCATTGAAGCCATATGTTCGCCGCTGGTATCGGCATACTGCATTATCCTTCCCATGGCGCCAGCCATCACGGTGCTCTTTTCCAGTTCTGACGCATTGGGATTATTAGCAGCCCAAGTCTGGTATGCCATCAACCCCTTATAGGCGGAATTCATGGTCTGGCTGTCCAGTCCGGACGCCGCGGCCATACCTGGGTCAAGTCCATATCTAGACGTCAGACCCTGTTGAAGACCCATCATGTTCGCGTACGATTCCCTAGGGTCTATTCCCGCCATGGCAGCGGTAACGCGGATGTTTGCAGCCATGCTCCTTGCTTTTCTGGCAATATTGAGAGCATCATCCGCAGATCCTCCCAAGAAGTTGCCTCCGCCCATCTTATCCATCAAGTCTATGGCGTCTTTTACACTTCCGGTGATCTTCGTGAGCATGGAAACCGTCTCGTTGAACTTCGATCCTAGCTCTCTTAGATTCTTGGAGAACTTATCCGATTCAGTGGTAATCCTATTGCCAGTAGGTGATTTGAAGTCAATCGAACCATCTTGGGATTCAGCGTATTCTTTGTACAGGGCGTCTGACGATAGAAGACGTTGCGCCACCGTGCCGACCTCGCTCATTTTAAGGCCATGGGTAAAGTTAATATCGAACCCACGTCCTTCCACAACTGCCATGTCATGGACTTTTCGTGCAAGGCTGACAGCATTGTCATAGGAATCCTTTGCGCTATAAGGGTTTAATAGCGATGGAATTCCGCGGCCAGATGCAACATTTATGCCTGCAGCACCATTAGCTATCTGCTGATAGAACGAACCGGAATCGGGGAGACCTATTGCAGCGCCTACTATGTCTGGAGCAAAGCTATACATGGACGCTACTAAGCTTGACAATCCCTGTCCAGCTCCTGTCATAGGATTGAATCCCATGGTATCAACAAAAGCACTGGCATGGCGTTGCAACAGTTCTTTACTTGGCCTAGGCGGATTGTATTTGGCAAACTGTGAATTTCTCATCGATATCATGCGCTGTAGACCGTCATATGATGCAGAGCCATCAGCACCTGCAATATGTCTGAATATCGTGGAGATATCCTCACCACGCATGAGCATAGGTATCAATATTCCAAGAAGGTCGTTCATTTAATTCACCATGATATATTATACCAATTTACTATCACTAGACTCAACTTCAGACGCACCTTCTGACTTTTGGGCGTTCTCGGCCTTTTCCCTGGCCTCTATCTCATCTATCTCGTCAAAATACTCATCATATGTTTTTTCCCTAGACTTTGGTTCCGGTTTGATCTTTTTCTGGCTGAATAGATAAGGAAATATTACGTTGTTCAGGTCTGCTACAGAATCCCCGATGTAGTCCATGGCAATCTTGAAGTCGCTACGATGATGAGAAGCTAGCGAAGCCTTAGACAGCACGGACGAATGCAATGCCACAATCAGGTCCCTCCTGTCGAAGAACTGCCGCCTTGCCATTTTATGCAGGTTGGTATGCCGGAACACTGCCTTTCGTCCATCTTCCAGGAATCGGCAGTCGTACCCGATAGCGCCCTCCAGCTCCCTCAGGGCGTATCGGGAGCCCAGAAATTTTCATCTTCAGCCTTGCTGCATAGGATCTTGTACTTTGCATCGAAGTCTGCAGTACATCTGATCACCGCATCTACCACTGCAGCGCCCTTGTCGTCCCAGAAAGAAGCCATATCCACCCATCCTGGCCTATGGGTAGTCTTCCCATCCTTGTCCAAGGTCTCAAACAGCGGCTCTGCCAATGGAGGAATCTCGATTCCATTGAACTTAGCCACCTGAGCCGTAAGCAGGTGCTTTCTGCCTCGTCCAGACAGATGCCACGTAGGATCAATTACGGACTGCTTGAAAGCCCATGCAGCCATGGCATTAGTCTCTTCAGCCGTAAGAGAACGTATAGTTATGCTCAACTTACCCCCAAACAGGCTGTATTCCCTTTCAAAACGCGTATTGCTTACCACTGAATCGATAAAAGCCACCTTGTCTGACGACGTTATCACCACGTCCTTGAGATTGTCTCTGGTGCTGATGGCAATGTCGCTAGGCACTTCTTCGGCCGACACCTTGGTGTCTTCCGCGAGTTTTTCCTGCGACAGCATACCCTCTTTTTCGGCAGTGATGGCTTCCGCGGAATTTTCTTCCACGGCGTTTACGGAATTGGCGTTGCCAGCATCATTCACAGCTTCGCCGTTGTTGTCGTCTACTATTGTCATTTTCTTCCTCCTTGTTTTGTTAGATCATTTTCTTATGCGGTATCCATCCTTGAGGGATTTCTTTTCTATGTTTGATTTAGGCTCAACCATAAATCTTGGCTTGTTAAGTCCCCCGCTCATAAGATTTGACGGTTCGAGTCCAGATAACTGGGCGTATACACCAGATTCATCAGCTTCTTTACCGGGAAATGGCTTACCATTCTTCCATTCAGAATCTTCTTCGAATATCTTAGAGTCAATTCCCGTTAGCGTCTCGTATATACTCATCACCTGTACCCAAGCCGGCTCGTAAAGCGTGAACTTATTGTCCTTGCTGCCTATCACCCACGACCTGTCAGTCCTGCACTCTACCGAGGTCCTAAAACCGAATATCATCTTGTCAAGTTTTTCCTTGGTAAAGCCAAATGACGCATTGCTCTCATCATCAAACTCCTCTAGTTTGACTGGATCAGGCTTGGTACCACCGTCAACCCACATACCGGGAACTTGGCTGCCATTTATTATCATCGCGCTGCCGCCGCCAACAATAGCGCCACCTTCAGCAGCCAGCGCAGCGCTTTTCCCAGATATGGCAAGAGATGCCCCGGTAGAACAAATAACGGCATTCTTCTTGGACTTGGCCAATATGTCGTCGCCAACCATGTATATCTTGCCTTTGAGGTCGGAATCTCCAGACAGTATGCTGGTCTGGCTTTTAGACCTGAGATTGAGGTACTTTCCGTACGCTACTATACTCTGGTTCTTTGATATCAAGGTTATCCCTGATATGTTCGCGCTCTCACCCTTATCCTCTCCATCCCATGTGCTTGCATACTCTCCCTTGGATTGTATGACTACTCCACCAGGGCTCTTGTTGCCAGCTCCGCCCAGAATCTCCATGTTCCTTGCCGCACTTAGTCGTACGTCGTGCTTGGAGGCGTGTATGTCTATGGAATTCTGGGCCTTTTGTATTATGTCATCTCCTGCTATGGTGAGCGCCGTCTGACCTGGAAGCGTCATGACATTGCCTGCGCAGGCAATAGTTACATTCCCTCCCAGCATGGTTATCTCGCTCCCCCATGCGTCCCTTATGATGACACTCCCGTCTTCGCCCATATATACGCCGGCTCTTCTCTTGTCGAACCTGTTAAGCTTTACAGTCTCGTTTCCATCGAACTTAGGGTCATACTTGTCCTGAATGGGCTTTAAGTCATTTTCTTCTGGTACATCGTAATCAGGATAGTCCAATCCTAGTCCGTCAACCCTGGAATACTGGTTCTTGAGATCGTATGCCTGTCTGTCGAACAATTCGAGTTGTCTTAGCCCGGGGTCGCTTTCATCATGCTCGAATGGCTTTAGAACCTCTGGCTTTTTATCTATCTGATGGTCATTGTCGGTAGGATACGCCTTGCGAACTGGAACAGGTATGCGGCCAGTACGCTCTATTGCAATCATGCCGGCGGACGAAAGCCTATACTGCCCAGATGGATCTACGGTTTCTCGGAACACCCCCTCTTCCTTTGGTTCTCCCTCGCCCTGAACGCGTATTGAACTGTCAGACGGATCAGGCCTCAGGCAGAACTTAGACACGATATGTCCGAAGAATCCAGACAACTCCTTGAAACGGGGGCGCATTGTCTGATTCTCTCCCTTTATGGGGGCTTCGGAATCTTCAGTCCATACCTTGTCTTGAGGAATAGAACCACCAAGCCTCTCTTCTTGGTACAGGGCTATGTTCCGCTCCGAAGAGAGATATCTTCCATTGTGGAATTCATGGAGAGCGCCAGACAGGGAATATCTCTGGTATGATTCGCAGGTAAGCCTTGCAAGGTTGGACAAAGCCGACAACCTCAACGATGCGCCGCCGCCAAGCAGTGTAGCCGAGAACATTCCGCCTTTAATGCCGCAGTTGTGCTGGTTTACATGGGCAAACTCACCTGGGTATACGTCCGTAGGCCGAAAATTAGTGGCTATCTTGGTAGAGCTGTTATTCTTATCCATCAAAGGCTTCATCATGCCTTGGATATTCCTGTCCCAAGTCTCTTTTGCCAAATCGTCTTGGCTGTATAGTCGTCTATGATATTGGTCTGGATCGTTATATTTATCTCCGTAAGGCTGAAAAATAATATTAAAAGGTATTCTGCCTATGATGACTCCTGCATGCATCAGGGGATCAAGCTGATACACCAATACAAGATCGCCCTCTCTAGGTGGATATGTAGCGGAATATCCAAATGAAAAAGACAACGGCTCGTCAGCTATTATACAAGGCCATTCACCCTGCACGCCAAACACTTGAACCATTGCGGTATGAGTGCTTGGATTGTAATACAATACGGAACCTTCCCTAATTGATTCAACAGAGGTGAATGAATGATTGAAGAGATGAAAAGTGCCGAATGGATCAGACTCTCCAAATGGAACTCTTTCACCCAGACTTCCGAATGTTACATCCTTAACTCTTGCTACAGAATCCATATCTTCCTCCACAACATTATACCAAAATATTGATATAAAATAAAGCGGCCGCGGATGAAATCCGTGGCCGCCATTCCTGATTCACATACAATGTCAGCTGAATGACATAGCGGTGAATGTGATGGTAACTCCAGATGCAATATATCCGCGGCCGCCCTGAGCAGTGACGGAAATTGCGCTGGCAATGCAGTTCTTGCACGTAATTGGCTTGTTCTGGGTCTGGCACGCACCATCCTGGAAGCTGACGGTGATAGTTCCAGGAATGCATCCGTCTCCATTGAAGAGATCGTCTGTGGTTATGTCAGCTTCACCCTTCATCAGCAATGTCTCAGCCTGGAATGTACCAGAAGCCTTTCCTACAGAGATGACATCACTAGTGGAAAGCACTGGCAGTTGCTGGACAGACCGCTGATAGTTGATAGTGACTCCGAGAGCTATGGCAGTAGTTCCGCCTATCTTCACGATAGCCTTGTCTACCTTTATTACACGTGCGCTCTCAGGTGCGTTAAAGACATTTGCCATGATATAGTATCTCCTTGTTTTATTTTACTTCTGTTACACCGTGAGAACGATGTCGATGTTGTTGCAAGGATACGGGACACCGACCTTGACGACAATGTCCGTATGATCCTTCATGAGCTTGTTCTGCCTGACATAGCGAATCTCAGTCTCCTCGGCAATGAGCTGAGGACCATACACGCTAGTGGACCTGGCGAACTGAGACACAAGGTCTTTGGTCCTGTTGTCAAGAGTGGCCAGGAGGTCAGGAGTGATGTTGTTCTTGCCGTAGTACGGACGGAACACCTCTGCAAACGCGTACGAGATGCTGTCGACGTTCTTGGTGATCGACAATTCAGCGGTGTTGAGGTTCCCTTCGGGATATGCCGTGGATATCTGGTGGCGCACGTACACGAGGTCGTTAGGCATGTCCTGTGCGATGATGAACGTGCCGCCGGCAGCCATGGTATTGAGCTGTTCGCGGTTGAACACTTGGTAGATCATCGGTATGTCGTCTATGCCACGAACCGTCATGTTGGTGATAGGCTGCTGAGGTTCGGTTCCGGAAATAAGGCCGGCAACCGCGCACGCCGCAAACTCACCAGACATCGTAACGCCATTGCTTCCAAACACTGACGGGAATACATTGTACATACGCCTGGAGGCAAACGACTTGGATATGCTCGCCACAAGGTCTGCGGTTTCCGCAGCGGTATACGTATGGAATATCTCAATCTTGGATGCGTCGAAGTGGCTGGCGCTATCCTCACCGGTTATGTAAGTAAGATCTATGCCGTCATCCTTGGCATCTCCGTCGCGATCCTCGAGATACACCTCTACCGTGAAGTTGTTAACGACCCTTCTAACGGTATAGGTGTCGTACACCAGCTCTCCCCACCCATTCTTGTGGTATCCAAAGCGAACCTTATCGCCCTTGGCTACTGTAGAAAATAGCGAAACGTCGGGATTGCCAACGACAGACTCCCTGTCCTTTACAATCCTGAGCATGCTGTACGTGGCGTTCCTATCCACGGCGGTGCCGCTGGCAGACACAGGAATTGCCAAGAAGTCGTCACCCTGCGGGTCGAACTTTGAATTGAGCCTGTCCACGGTGGACGGAACCTCCGCGGACACAACCGCAATTCTCCACTGCTTTACAACATTGGAAGACATCTCAAGGCAGTGGTTGCGAACCTTCTCGAGGACATCCCCGTCCCTAGTGACAGGGGACAGCGTATAAACCTTGTTTGTGAGCGACGCCTTGTTGAGCACGGAGTCGTACCCACTGATGTTGTCAGAAGGCACAGCCATGAAGTACACCGGAGGCGCTTCGTCGCCATCATCGGTGGCGGAGTTGAGAGCCGCCATCTTCACACCAAGTGCAAGAGGATTGTCGGGGGTCGCCTTGCCAAGAAGCTGCTCAACTGCGGATTCCCCAATCAGTGAATGAATGGTGTCGGAATACGTGGTGTTGAGTTCGCGGTACGTCACATACAAGTCCGCGGAGAGCACTTCGTAGAATTTCTTGTCAGCGAAGTATCCATTAACCGGAACGCTGAGCTTCTTTATCCTGACGCCAAAGAACTTCTCGTCTCCAGACTCAATCTCGGTATCAGGCTGATCCCACTGGTAGCCGCTCCCATGTCCGAGATCCTTGTCGCTGAACTCCACGCCGTTCTCAACTACGACAATTGTCGCGGATACACTACCCTCCTGAATGTCCTCAGGTATCACCCCGTCAATGGTAATGGTAGTACCCTCGGCAACGGCAGGCGAAGACGATCCATCGTCAGAATCACCAGGCGTATACTCTATGGACACGACCTTGGATATCACGTCCACGTTTCCAGAGGAATTCTCGTAGGAAACCTGAATGAGGTCGCCAGCCACAATTTCTTGCGGGAGGTCGGACACAACGTCGCTTTCACCATTAACGTCGCGTTTGACATAGCGCTTTCCGGCAAAGAACAGCTTGGTGTAGCCTCCGTTTACGGCAACAACCGAAGATTCCTCCGGCAGGCTTACCTCGGCAAGGTCCGCCAACTCGACTACGACATTGTCTCCGGTGAGCTTCGTGTAGGACTTGTCCACATTGTCGACATCAATTACGCCGGGATACCTGACGTTCATCTCCTTGCCAGAGTACGCCCCCACATACGTACCCTGCTTCTCGTCGGCATCCGAATAACGATGCAATTCGTAGTTGGGCCCGAATACGAACGCGGGCTGATCACGTTCGATCGAAGTCGGCGTGGTCGTGAGGTTCTGGTCAACTGTGACCCCTGGCTGCTGGTAGGCCATTTATATCTCCTTTCGAGTTGTGAGCATCTCTGCTTTCATGAATTAATTGTACCAAAAGATTATCTATTCATCAACAGGCGTGTCAGTGGCTGTAGACATGTTTCCAAACTCTATCTCTATATGTCCGTCATTAACCTCTATGTTGGTTCCGGTTATGCCAATCTGCTTGTTTTCATCATATATCAATTCCACCGACTTCAGTATCGGCGTTTCCAACTTGACGAACCAAGAGTCGTACCAGTCGAATTTTACCTGAACAACCGATGCAATCTTCTCCTTGCCGGCGGACTGGCTCTGCTCCTTCTTCCTGAGAGGGACCCTGCCAAGTACTACGAAATGAGCAAAACAATACTCTTCGGCCAGATTATCCTGGAGGGAAGACAGGTAGTTCTCGGTATTGTCGGCAAGCGCACACGCCTCGCCCGCGGTGTCGCATACATGCACTATCGATGCCGTACAAGACCCCGTACGTTCGTAATGTTGCTCGCCGCCTTCAGTGATGGAGCATCTTCCCTGCATGTCCATGGTGGGCGGCAGGACATACTGTATCTCTCCAAGATTGACGTATATGGCCGGAGTGACGTCAGGACGATTGTCTTCCCACCGCAACTCGGTATCTATCCACAACTTGGTCTTCTCGGGATCTTTATCCCATACTATGTTTGGACACCCAAAAGTACGCCCCTTCTTATTGGAATACATCATCCTGAGGATAGTGACCAATATGCCATATAACACAGAGGAGGACTTGCGGAGCTCGCATATATGCTCCACACCCCCCAACCTATGCCACGGCTGCACCTCTGCCTGAGACACGCCATTGTCGTCTTCCAAGCACTTACTCATCATCATCCTCATCTTCCTCCGGAAGGCCTATCTTGTATACAGAATCACTTAAGGGAGCTTCGTCGAATGCCAGATTCTGGAGACATGGTATGCGCCTCACCTCTGCAGTTACACTTGCAGTGCCAATAACATATCTCTTGTCTTGGCGAGTGTCTACTATCACATCACCATGCTTTAACACGGGATTGCCTATTGCCATGGCTTCGAATGTACGTGTCTCATGGGTTCCGTCCTCAGAATTGGACTTGTGGTGCGATAGGTCAGGAGAGAAAGACATCATCATCTTGTGAGGTCCGAAATACGCCGGACACCTGCCAGTCCCCAAGCACTTTGGGCAATGGGAATCTCTCACATCTCCAGTGACAGGATCAAGACAATGGGGGCATTTTGGCCCAAATGTAGACCTGATGTATACATCGCACTCCACGCCGGCCAGAACACGCGCACGGAGAGACTCCCTGCGTATTATCTCCCTGGCAAGGAGGAAATCCCTTCTTGAGAGATCTCCATACGGCTGCATTACATTGGAAAAGTACGTCCCCTTTGAAGTACGCAACACAACACGGAAGTACAGGACATTGGACTTTCCGCCTAAGAACTTCCTGCCTTGGTCCTTCCATGCTATCACATTTACCAGCTTAGGAGATACGTCTTTCCATGGCCCGTCATTTGACGGCCCATATTGGATAGTAAATATCCACGGCGCAGGATCGTTAAAGCCCCCTGAGATCTCCCACGAATAAAGGAACCCCCCGAGATAGCTCGGGGAGATCCTGAATGCGTAGAATGGCGTGCAAATCTGCATCTAATCAGCAGGTAATGTGGTTGTATTAGATTACGAGCCTGACGTAACTCCTGTAGAATCGACTGCCTTCTCCGTAGCTTGTTCAGATGGAGTTTTCTTATCTTTAGAGTTAGATTTGAGTTTGTTAACAATAGACTCTATATTATCCTTAGCCTTATTCATGCCTTTATTTCCTGTGGCACCTATTGCTTCAATAGCCTTTCTAACCTCATTCCACTTGCCACCTGCAGCAGCCCCAGCAAGTGTTCCAGCAATCGCTCCAGTGGTAGGGTGCTTAGCCAATGCCCCAATGGCCGATCCGCCTAAAAGTCCAACTCCGCCACCAATCAACATACGTTGCTCGGGAGTGGCTTTCGTGTTATACCACTTCCAAGCATCGTCAATCTTGGCCTTTACAGTGTTCCAATCAAAAGATGCCTTTTTTTCCACAGAGCCACTAAAAAGCTCAACGAGGGCATTGGGATCAACACCATGCGCTGCTGCGGCCTTGCAGAAACCTCTTGCGTAACTTTCCTTGCTCATTGTACTTTCCTTTGTTTGTGTTTATGAATAGTTCCAAGGGAGCTTACCCCCCCCCATGGGGATATTTATTCCTTCTGAACCGACTTCTTCTTGAGCTGGAGCGCTAGCTCGCCGAGGGACTTGAAGACGTTGCGGAGGCTGTCCTCCATCTGAACCACGTCGTCGTTTCCATAGCGCTGGTTGAAGTCCTCGTGCTTCCAGTAGAACAGGAACAGCACCCTGCCAAGGCGGTCTATAGTGTCCATGAACTCCGGAATGTACGAATCAACCACATTGGCGACATCGTACACCTTGACCAGACCGCCTATGGCCGCCTGGTCGAACACATGGCGCTGTCCGGCAGCAGCGGCCTCTTGAGCCAGCCTCTTGGCCTCCTCATCTATGGGAAGTGCACCGCTTTCGAAGGCGTCATTATGCTCATCTGGCACTTGCCAGCCGCCCATATTGCGCTCCATCTCCCCGCCCATGTTGATTCCGCGGGTCATTCCGCCTTCCGGAGGAAGCCCAGGAACCCCCGTGAACTGTCCATGGACTACATCTACATACGGAGACATGTACATCGGCACGCCAGAGTACGGCTCTATGGACGGAAGCTGCTCTGCCGGCGCAGGCATGGCTACGTTAACGAGATTGTCCTGTGCCTGCTTCTCAACCTTCTTGGGCATAAGAGACGGAACTTGTATGAGCATCCTTACAGTCTCTCCCGATGCCGCCTTGGAAAGAACCGAGAACGCCCTGCGGGGACGCAGACCGAATCTTGCCACAAGGTCGATAGAAGCCTGCTTGTAGTTCATCGGACCGTGCTGCCTTGGCGCTCCGTCAACCTGGAAGTAGTATTCCGTGCCATCGAAGGCGACCTTTACGCGCTCTATGCCTTCGCTCTTCATAGACTCAAGGATGTCGCCGGCCGTGCCGAACGTGTACTTGGTCTTCATTTCGGAATATTCTTCCTGAATCTTGGAGTTGCGACGTTCATGCTCATCGTCGCTCTCCCCGTCGATCCACTTGGCACATCTAGGCAAGCGCTTGCACTCTATTACCTTCCAGTCATGAGGTATTATCACCCCGAAGCTAGTCTTCTTGGGCATTCCGCTGAACGATCCGATGCTGATGAAGTCGCTGCTGCCGCACGGGGAGCATTCGCATTCATCACCACGCTCCTTACGGTCAGAACGTCCATCAAAGTCATGGTACCTGTCCGTGAGGTTCCAGTCCATGAATCCATAATGTGGGGTCAGAGATTCAGATGCATCGGTAGAGATGACATAGTCCCTATCGTATTCAGTGGAGAACCTGGTATGGTCTCCGTCGCTTATCACGTGCTTTATGTTGAACGGACCGGCGGCATTCCCCTTGTCGTCTATGAACAGATACGGCGTGGAGTAGTATTCCTCGGTAGCTCCCACCGTTATGCTGGATATGGGCTTTGCCTTTGCAAACAGCTTTTCCAGGTCCTTGCCGAGGTCATCTTTCTCGGAATCCTCCTCGAACTCGGTAGTTACCACGGACATTGGAGATGCTTCGGCAATCACGGTTCCGTCGTCTTCAAACAGGAACACCGTCTCGTTTTTCCCGCAGGAAGGAGATATGACCGTATTCAGCATTATGCCTTCGCGAGTCATTCCGTCTTCCATGACGAAGTTGTACCTGCCAGGGCCATCCGGAGGATTGAACCTCCTCTCGAACGCTACCAACGCCTCCTTGTCAGTTACCTTAGCAACCTCGCTGTCTGGGCGCGTGTCCTCGATAGTGAAGTCGTGCTCCACTATCTGACGAGCATCTTCCTCGATGGAAAGCGGCTTGTCTTCCTCACCTACATCCGAGGCCGGGGTGTCCTGCGCCTTCTTTGCAAGTCCCTCGGTAGAATCGACGATCCTGATCTTGGGCTTGGATGCGGCAATCTTCTTCATGCGGTCCACGTGTATGGACGCGTTGACGAGGTTCTCGGTCCAGAACGCCTCCGCAGACTTGTAGAGTGTCATGGCGGCATTGGCAAAGCTTTCGTCATGCATCGCCGCCAGAAGTCCGGACATGGCCTCGGGGCCGCCGACCTTTTCCATGAACTCCTTGATGTACTTGGATTCAGCGGTCTTTTCCAGTTTTCCAAGCTCCCCCTTTACGGAAGCGCTGATGCCCATGAGCATCTCCTTGAAAAGGGGATCGGAAGCCATTTTGACGGTAGCCTCCTTGATGTGGTCCCATGCATCTGATAACGACCAGGATGTCTCATTGCTCTCGGCCGTCTTCCCAAATGCCGCCTGAGGACGCTGGACGAACGAAAGGTCAGGGCTGCGCATGCCTTCCCTCACACGGTCGTCTGCAGGACCCCCTATGCTCACAGAATGCTTGTTGATTACAAAATCAATCCACTTCTCGGTAAGAGGCACGAACTGGTTTGTCTTCTTGTTGAACATCATGTCGATGCCGCGAACCTGGTTGTTCAGGAAGAACGCAGGGATGTAGTGGAAATCATCTCCTACCTTGTATCCGAATATGCCAACGGCCTTGGAACCGTCTTCATTTCGGTCCACTACCTCGAATCCAAGAAGATATGGTATGAGAGCCGGTGCCCTGTCTTGGACAAACTGATAGGCCAGCGACCCGAAGTCGTCTTCGTACTGACGCTGGTTTGCAGACTCAGGAGCCTGCATCTCGTCTGGATTTCCGGTAACGGGCGACTGTCCTGCCTCTGGAGGCATTCCTCCGGGGGGTGCGCCAGGGGGCAGCTCCTGCGCTTCCTTGAACAAGATAGTGCTCTTGCCAATGCTAGGGCGAATCCTAAGAGAATCAAAAGTCGGTCTGTTTGCCATCTCAGCTCCTTATGTTACATACATTATACCAAGAATAACTGAATTCCTCTTCACGTCTGCATATTAAGCAAATCCCCATCCCTGTCCTGCGTTGAGTTCCCTCTTCTTCATTCGTATTGCCTGCAGGAATTCCTGTCTCAGCCTCTCTGAGGCATGGTCATACTCGCCTGCCTTGGCTTGGTCGTTTACCGAAGTGCCGCCTGCGTTGATCTGCATGCTGTTCCTGCTAAACCTACGCGCCGCCATGAACAACAGGTTTGCCGCCACTCCTAGGAGGAGTATCGACCTATACTTGAAATGGTCGTAGTCACACCGGTATATGTCGGGAGGAGTGTCATTCCACCTATCCACAGCCAGATTCATGGCCGTACGAATCTCCTCCGGCTTGAACTCAAGATCGTCGATGAGTATGTTTGCATCCGGGTCTGTGTCCCTTAGGAATATG
>Ga0310786_10002706_pt1 | contig 26647 bp, 54 predicted proteins | sample AusTroGonzalo_MG_FD_203881 | JGI IMG/M metagenome (GOLD analysis project Ga0310786, IMG submission 203881) | Bovine rumen microbial communities from tropical cattle in Woodstock, Queensland, Australia - Gonzalo_03 (v2) (version 2) | ecosystem: Host-associated > Mammals > Digestive system >...
ACCATAGTTAAATCCTCTAACAGTATCAATGTTGTGTATTCTTGTTCCTTTGATTTGGATCATATTTTCATAGTCTCCCAAATCTGTTGCTCTTCTTGTGTCTGGTTGACTTAATTTTGCATCCAATTCGTTTTCTATTGTATATGGTCTATCATATGATGGATACAATTTTTTTATTAAGTCATTCATCTTTTTGTTTTTACTATCTAATCATAGGTGTATTCATACAGAAACGTTTGTTCTTTTTCTTAGATTTTCTAATTCTGTAAAATTGTTTTTTACATTTAATATTATACGTGCTGTCGATTCTGCTAATGCATCTATTAATCCTTGTGGATCATTTACATCGTACTTTGTTATATCCTCAATAATATCTCCAATGTCTCCTGCTAAGTATTGTTCTTTAAATCTCTCTACGTTTGGATTTTCTTTATCCCAATCTATTTCATTTACGAGATCATATGCTTCTGGTAGCAAATCTTCGTATGTTAGTTTTTTTACGTTGTTTGCCTCCACTCTTATCTTTTCTTTAATCTTATTTAGTTCTGGTTCTATCTTTTTGATCTCTTTTTCTGTCATTTTATCTCGTTTGGCTTCTGTTTTTTTATCCACATTGAAAGGATCTATTATTCATAATCTGTCTCTGGTATCTAATTCTATTCAGTTCCAGAATGCGTGTTCTATTTCATCGAACAAATCATTGATATCCTCTTCTGGTATTTTACCAAGTTCTCTGAATTCTTTTACTCTATTATTTAGGATACTTTCTACATCGAATACAATACAATCATAGTTTTCCTTGTTAATTATTCATATCTCTTCTTGACTTGGAAGTGTATTCATTATATTTTTTATAAACTGTCATTCCTTATTGGAGTCTGCAAATTTATTTCCTGGAAGATATTTTTCTTGCTCTCCATTCTCTGTTAGGAAATCTTCTATTTCTGATTGTATTTTTTGTGCAATAGCGTTGTCTCAATTAGTTCGCCTATCCCATTCAAGTTCTGTTGCAATGTCATCTGTTATCATCTCTGCGAGCCTTGGAGCGTTTTCTACTAAATCAGATCTATTACTCATTTTAAGTAGTTCATCTCCAATAAAGTATTTCATTTTATCTGCTTCTTCTTGGTTCCGTTTTATTCCATCTGCCAACAAGTCATTTATCAATTTATCTGCGAATTCATTGATGGCATCGAATGTCATTCTCTCTCTGTAGCTTGGTCTTACATGCATTGGCGTATAAGCATCTGATCCGTACATTCTGTTTCTATAGTCTACTTTAGGATCAACGGTGTCTCTTCCAAATACGTATGTAAAATCTCATCGATTATGTGGAACATTTGGATCTGTTACTGCTATTGATGGCATTGGTGTTTTTCATCCTCGTTCTTTTAAGTTACTATATAATCCATCGTAATCTATTCAGCTAACAGCTACTAATTTTTGAACTATTTCTTTGTCTGTATTTGCTTCTAAATCTAATAATTCTTTTGCCTTTCATTTTTCTGCTCCTCTTAGGAATACATTTATGTATCAATCAGCTATTTCTTGTATATCATTATAATCATATTTGCTTAATTCTCTTAGGTTCGATTTTAGTGATTGTAGGTATGTTTTTCATATTATGTCCTTCATTCTCAATGGTTTAATTAATTCATCTTTGTATGAATTGAACAGCTCTTCCATTGATTTTCTGAAATCATTGTACCACTTATCCACATCTGGATCGAACGTTTTTCCTAATCTGTAAATGTAATCTGGGAGTATATCAGAATTGAACATATCATCATCCTTTCAGTTATTATATTTTTTGAAGTCATGAACAATATCTCTCTCCAATAACTCTTCCAAATTATCTGTTGTTTTGTCTATCACTTCTCTGTCGTATGGTGATATTTTATAGTAATCTGAATGGATCCTATCTCTCCATGCTTGGATGTCATCTGCATCATAGTCTGGATGGTCTTTATTTTTTGATCCTGGTACATCATTTTTTCATAAGGCTTCATCATATTTTCTTAGTAGCCTATCTAATTCTTTTAAGTCCTGTATCTCTGGATATCTGGTGTCTGGTAACTTATTTGTTATTTTATAGTACCATTCTAATACATCTGGATTATAGTGTCTCATTAAATCATCCAAACTTGTTGGCATCTTATCCAGGTGTCTGTTTAGTTCTACTCTGACATCTTCTGGCTTATTGTTTTTTAATTGATAGTTTATCTCTTCGTTTGCTATTGTATTCTCTGTCTGGATCCTATTCTCCATGATGTCATCGAATAGCTTCTGGATCTTCTTCCTGCTCCTCCATGTTCCATTGATGAAATCCTTCACCTGTTTGAAGAACCATTTTACTTTGTTTACAAATCCTTTTGGAATTGGCTTTGTATCGAACCTTCATGTGCTAAAATACTCAGAGAAACTATCGGCGAGCCATTCCTTCGCTTGGGCTTCTGTCATGCCTTTGTGCTTCATAACGAGGTCGATTATCTCTTGCCTTCTCTTCTTATTTACTATGTTGAAGATTCCGTGGAAGGTTTCATGTCATGGAGTTCCTTCTTTTACCTCTCTTACTAACTCTATAAGGTCTCCTTTTGTTCTTCATAGTGCCTCTTCTCCCTCTGCTGTGAATATCTTATCCACTATTGCTCTTTTAAGTCAATACTCATCTGCTAAGTCTCCGATGGTTTTGTCTCATTTGAAGCTTTGGAGGTTCCATCCTTCCTCTGCTGATACCGTTTTCTGGTTAGGATTTGCTCTTCCTACTGTCTGGTATTCTGGACTTCGTATCTCCTTTAATGGTATAGTCTCACTATCTCCTTCGAATCTTATCAGTGTATCTTCTGGTAGGATATCTCTTATTCCTGAGTTATCCCACGCTTCTTTATTCATTGCTACAGTGATCGTTCCATCGTTGTTGTATTTTATTGCTCCTTTACCTCCTGTCTCCTTATTCTTAAATACATCTCAGTATTCTGTTGTTGATCGTTCGTATCCCTCTCCTAATTTCTGATCTACTATATTTTGTCTCTGACCTGCCATATTATCATCCATATCTCTGATGAACTTTGGTTGTTTTTTTCGTTCTTCCTTTAGTTTGTTAAGTACTTCTCTCTCTGCTTGTTCCTCTCTGAATCCCTTACTCTTCTTATATTCATTTATGTATTCAATTGGCTTCCCTCGTAGTTCGTTATATTTTTCATCTGCTCGTTCGCTATCTAAGTCTACTCATTGTCATGCATATCTCTCTCTCATTTCTACCTTGAGAGCCTCTCTCTTCTTTTCTAAGTCTGCTTGTTGCTTTTGTGCTACTGATCTATCCACTTTATTTTTTCCTACTTTACCTACTCTTTGTTCTTCCTCCGTTAGCTTGTTTATTCTATATGCGAATTCCTGATCCAATTTGCTTCGTTCATCTACTTCTACTCCTCTTCTTACTAATATGTCTATGATCTTTGTTTTTTCTGATTCTGGGATGTCTGGATCATCCATCAGCTTCTCTAATGATTTTGTAGAGAATCTATCATACTTTACTTCTCTTGGACTTACATTTCAATTTATATCTCCTCCTATATCATCCAGGAAGTCTTCTACCGTATTTGTCATTTCTTCTGCTGTTGCTTCATCTACTTGATATTCCTCTTGGATCTGTTGCACTCTCTCTTCTCTTGTTTTTGGCTTTATATCTTCAGGATTGTTTACTTGTTTTCCTGCTGATAGTTGGATCTTACCATCTGGTCAGATTGTATCCATTGTTCCTGGTAGTGCAGGATTTGGATTGTTTAATCCTTCCACCATTTCTGCAAATGCCTTTTGGTGTTTTTCATCTAAGTATTGATATTCTCTTATTGCTATCTGTTGTAATGCTGATGCAAGGTCTCTCTTCTCTTGCTCTGATAGTTCTACTCCTGCATCTATTTTACTCTTTATCTCTTGTAGCTTTGCCATTGCCTCAGGAGAGACTTCATCTATTAGTTCGTTTATTGCTCTCTGTCTCCACTTCTCTCATAATGGTTTAGCGAATAGCTCATCTGCTACTATTCATAGAAGCCATCCCATTACTGCTCTTTTAATTCCTCCTGATTGTTTTAATCATCCAAGGAATCATGCCTTCTGGAATAATGCTTTCATCATTTGTGGACTACTCTGTACTGCTTTTGCTATTATTGGTAGCATTCTTATTGCTTCTACTCTTGCTCCTAAGTCTGGGAATATTCTCTCTAAGCGTTCCTTCATCTTCTGACGATTCTGAGTATTCATCGTGGAAATGATTGAGTAGAAGTTATCCTTTATCTGTCCTTTCTTCTCTCATATTTGGTATACTAATCCATCTTTGAATTCATCTAATTCATCGATTTGTTTGCTGTATATTTCATCTACTTTTGCTAATTCTGGGATCTCTTTGTGTACTACTCCATTAAACGCTCCATCTATTAGTTGTTTTAATACTCTCTTTGAATATTTCGTTGATGGTGCATCTGAGTGGTATTTTAAGAGGCTTCTTAGTTGCTGTCTGAACTCTCTTATTTCTTTTATGGTCATGCTCTGGAAGTTTGGTTCCTTCGCTTTGATTAGATTCCATGCTACGTTTATTGGATTCATATCTGCAGGATTAGCAGTCGTTCTGAACTCTAATCCATCTTTTGTTATTGTTATTCCGTTCTTATCAAATATATCGAATATCTTTGACATAAATTCTGAAATATTGAAAGGTCTCGTTATGCTATCTAATACTTGATATTCCCTTCCGTTCTCCTGTAGCTGTGATTCGTATTCATCTAATCTTCTTAGTAGTTCATTCCCTACTTCCTCTATTGGTCATTCCATGATTTTTTGATTATCCATTGGTAATCCTTCATCTTCTATCATGGCTTCGACTCTCTCCCAATATTGTTTTATGTATGGATTTTGTCTGATCCTCTCTCTTACTTCTGGTGTTAATCCTGTTGCTGATGTTTTGATCTTCTCCTTCATTCATTCCAAGATGTTATTTATTGGCTTCTGGAGTCCTTCGTATGTCCAATCTCCTGGTTGTGCTATCTGTTCTCCTTTTTCGTTAGTTGGATTTGCTCCTGCTCGTATTGTTCCAAGTGGACGTTGTGTTAGTGATAGGTAATCTCCAATAATATTTGCCATCTTATTTCATTCTGACAACTTGTTTAGTTCTTTGTTTAGGAGTTGGTTGTATTTTTCTGATATTCCCATATCAGCTATGTTATCCATTTTTCTGGATACATTCTCTAATTTGCTTGCAAATCTTGATGTTTTTTCTGCTCTGTTTGTTGCTCCCACCATTCTCTCTACTCATGATGTTAGCCTTACTGCTTTACTTGTTAAGTTTGTGAATAAGGATCAAAGGTCGAATATGTCGAGGATCCATGATACAGGATCCTTCTCTATTGATTCATTCCTTCCTTGTTCATCCAGGTATCTATATGCTAACATTTGCCTTCCTTCTTTTGTTCATAGTAATTGTGCTATCAGCATTGTGTTATCAAATGGATTTGTCATTCATCTGGCAACTGCTGATGCATTTGCTATGGCTGACACTGGAACATTAGCAATTGCTTCCATTCAACTTGGATAGTTGGTTGGTGTTGCTACTTGCTTTCCGTTTACATTTGTTTCTGTGCTTATATCTGCTCCTCGGAACTCATCCCAGAAGTTCTTATTCTTTTGCTTCCAATAATAGTCTAAGTTCTCCTGGAGTGTATCATCTGTGAAGTGTTTTGCTTTAGGATCGTTATTGTATTGCTCAAGTAGTTTGTTTCGATCCTCCTGTGTCATGCTGTTATATTTTTCTGTGAGAGCCTGTGATCTTTGCTCTCTTTTTGTTACTGTCATTGCAGGAACGACTACCTCCTGTACCCAATTATCTAACATCTCCATTAATTTTCATCTGTAGTTTGCTGTGTCTATTACATTCTCTACCTTCTCTGCTGTTTTTCATAAGCTTGAGATTGGCTTCTGTTCTTGATATAGGTTTCCTCTATATCATCATGCAGATGTTCATCTTTGTGTGTTTGCTTGCTTCTCCAGATCTACCAATGCTTTGGCTGATCCGAAACTATATCCTGCATCTCTATATTGAGTAAGCCTTTCATATTCTGAATCTGTTAGAGAGTTCACGTAGTTTAATTTTTCTTCATCACTTAGTTTTTCTATCTTTAATCCTTCAGCTTCGAGTTCTTTGTCAAGCTTCTCCATCTCTCTGGTGTATGTGTTTGAGTTTGATGAGATGTAAGAATTCTGGGATTGTAGAGACGCTCCGTTTGTCTGAACTCCTGGTTGATTCCTCTTCTTGTTTATATCAAAGATGTTAACTGATGATTGTCATTCCATCGTTATTGATTTTATGAGTTAAAACTATCCTCCAAATATTGTTCTTTGTGGGCTACTTTTTTTAGCCTGGAATAGTGGTATATATTGATCCTGTGTCAATCATGCTGATGAGAAATCTCTGTAGATTATATCATCCCATGCCTCCAACTTCTTCCTTCTTAGGTCTTCTGATTCTCATATCATTGGTAGGAATAATTGGAAATCCATGGCTCGCTCTGATGAGTTAATGGCAGCACCAGACTCCTTCCTTAATTTTTGCTCTACCATTTGGTATAGTCTGTTCATTGCGTATGCTATTGTCTCATCCTTTACGTTGTTTCTTATGAATTTTCCTAATTGCTCCAAGAACGCCGATCATCTTTCATCATCTTTATTTCAGAATTTCTTTCTATCCAATGAGTTGAGGAAGTCCTCTACTACTCCTGATTTGATTAACGCATCTGTGTATGTTGTAAATCAGTCTACTCATTGTACTCCTTCTGTATTTAGTTCGTACATTATATCATACATCATTTCAGCTGTTGCGATCACTTCTCTCTCTGATGATGTTGATGCGTTTTCTTTTAATGTGTTAATTGATTGTGTCATTGGAGTCAATGCTTTTGCGTATCCTGTTGTCTCTACTACATCTCCTTGTTGTGCATCCTGGAACCATGTTGGTTGTGATGGATCCCAGAATCCTGCTCCGTATTTTTTACCATAGAATTCATCCAATGTCATTGTTGTTGTGTATACTTTCTGGTCTCCTGTTTTATTACTTCCTTTTAATGTTAGTGTTTTTGTGAGTGGATCGTAATCTGTAACTGTCATTGTGTGTCCGTACACTTTAGCATCGTTACTCACTACTGCTGTGTATGGATATTTAAATATTGCAGTTGTTCCTATCTTTGGAATTGCTGAGTTTACGTATTGCACTTTTTCTGATCCGTATGTCCATGTCCTTCCTTGGATAACATTTCAATCTTCATCTACAGGAAGCATTGTTTGTCCGTATACTGAATTATTGAAGCTATCTGTGAATTCTTCACATTGTCATCCATCCATTCCATCCTGGTATACTGCGTTGAGTGTATCTACTGCATTCTGAACGTAGCTCTCTAATAGTTTACTTTCTGTTGAGTTTGTTAAGTATGTGTACGTTCCATCTGGATTTACTATGTATGGCATTCACTTCTTATCTGTTTTTATGTTACTCATTAGCAATGAATTTGATTGATATTGTTCTGTCCGATCTTGTTGCCTTGTTTTGAATTGCTGATTCCATAGTTCTGAATTTACCTTGAAGGCGTTCTCCCAATTCTGTTGACTTGTTTTGAACGCATTATCCCAATTTTGTTGGTTTACTTTGAAGTTATATTCTGCTACCTTTAACTCCATTTCTGATTCTCGTTCTGCATGGCTTAGCTCTGTTTTGTATAAATCCAATGCACTATTGTATCTGCTCTGGAGTTTATTTATTTCTGATTGGTATCTTTGGGCGTTGTTTGATACGAACGCATCTATTATGTATTGTGGAACATCTCCCTTGAAAGCTTTTTGAGCCTCCTTTGGTAGGTTAGCCATTTTTTCTTCTAATTCTGCGATCTCTTCTTTTAGGTTTAGCATCTCCTGTGTGGCAGTTGTAGCTGTCTGATTGTTTGTTAGCTTACCTGTTAATAGTTCCTGGACTTGATTATGTGTTCTTTCATTTGAATTATTATTTGTCCATGCGTTTATGCTATCATTTACTACATCTGTTGACTTTGTTACTTGCTCCGTAGCACTTCCATGTTTTCATTGTGCTATGGCATTTACCGTGTCTCCTGTCTGGATCCGTTTTTCCCATCTTTTTACCTCTTCGTATTTTGCAGGATCGTATGACATGAGGTCTCTCATGGCTGTCTCTCCGTATAGTGAATATCCTGAAGCTAAGGCTAAGGCTATATCATAGCTGTCCATTGCTTTCAGGCTGTTGTATCTATTTTGTCTCTGTCTAAGCTCTGCTTCCTCTACGCTGTATGGATCTGCTATTGTATTTATCTTAGAGTTTCTATCTCCACTTGCTCTTCCATGTATTACTCCTCAATTTTCCTCATCTAACCTGTCTCAAAATTCATTAGAGCCTCATTGATTTTGTTCAGTGGCTACTTGTTCGTTTTGTGGAGTAGGAGCTTCGTTATTTGCTCCGAGTGTCCCATCAGGTTGCTTGATTATGTCTCCTTCGTTGTAGTCCTTTCTATATGCGATTGGATCTGTCATTGGATTGAGCTGTCTGTTAGGATCTATCTCAAAATTATCCTGCTTCTGGATAGGTTGATTGTTTGGTTGTACTGCTACAGGACTTCCAGGATTACTGACCTTCTTGGTTGGTGTAGGTGGATTTGTAAACGTTCCTCCTACACTTCCTCCTTGCTGTCCTCACTGTCATGCTTCTCCTACTATTGGAGCTCATGTTTGTCCTGGAGTTGTAGTTGGAGTTGATGGATCTTCCACTCTTCCATCCACTCTTACGTTACTTCTCTGTCATCCTGGAGTGTATAAGTAATCATCTCCATTTTGAGGAGTATATCAGGCTTGTACGTATTGGAATAGTCTTTCTCTATCGTTTTCTTGCCTTCTTGCCTTTGCTTCAGGACTTCATGCTTCGACCTTGCTTTCTTCTGCTCAGTCGTTCATGTCTGGATAGATAATTTCTTTTACTACTCCTCACTTGTTGTTTTTTGCCATGTATTATTCATTAAGAGGTAAATTGATATAGTCTACTGTCCACCAATTGGATCGATAGCTTTGGAGTGGTAGGGGATCTCCATTCTGATCTTCTACTACGAGCCTTAGCATGTCTCCTTCCTCCAGGTTCGTATCTACCATTCCTATGGTTATTTTCTTGGTGTACATTTCATCAAATGTGTATGTGTTGCTTTCATCATCATACACTGCTATCGGTGTTCCTGTTCCTGGAGCTCCGTATCCTCCTTGTGCATTCATTGGAAGACGCTCCACGTATACGTGTATCCTTGTTGTTCCTGCAGGTATGTTCGTTATTTCTGTTTTATGTGTCACTTTATAGTATCCTGCCTTTGTTATCTTACAGCTTGCGTATCAATATGTTGCTGTGTCAATTCCTTCCTGTGTCACATATGGTCATTGAAGGATTGTTTGAACGTCTCCTGGATCTGATTCTCGGTTTGGATTTAGCTTCTGTATGAATCTGTTCCTTGTTATTACTTCTACTGTCTCTTCTGTATCTCCTATCACAAGCACTGATCCTGCTTTTCAGCTGTATGTCTTTTTGCTGTATACCAACGTGTCTCTTAACTGCATGAACTGATCATATATGTTGGTCAGCTTTGGTTTGGTTATATCAAACTGCTTAGGCAGTAAGTCGTAGTTGTATGTCCTTGTTGGTGCTACCTCATCTCCACTTGCGATGTCATACATTGATTAGTTAGTTAATTCATAAACGTTGTTTGTTTTACCTTCTAAGTGGTAGTTTGCGAGTATCTCTCTTACCACTGGAGTCCATTGTGCGTATTCATCATTACTTTTGATCACTACGCAGTATGTTATAGTCTCTCGGTTGAATTCGAATGCAGGATCTCCGTTGTTTAATTTGTTTAGTTCATTCACTTCTTCGTATCTTGTGTATCTATTCTGTTTAGTTGAGTCTCAATCTATGTGGAGTACGTGCCACCATCATGTATCATCACTTTCAGGATCTACATTCTTCCGTAGGTTATTTGGTGACATGTAAATGTCTATGTCTCCTGCGTTATCTCAGCTATCTATTGCTGTGTTTAATTCGAAGTGGCATTTCACACTGTCTAATACTTTGGAAACGCATCCTCCGAAGTCTCCTTCCATCTCTCTACTGATCAGGATTCCTTTGGATTCGTATCCATCTACTCCTGTATCGTAGAGTCTCATTGCTTTCATTCCGTGTTCATCTGAGATGAATACGAAGTTCCATGCTATGCATAGTCCCACCGTGTTTTCTCCTCTACTTCTGATTTTTCGTTTGAGATATCCTGGATCTATACTGCTTGGTTGGAATTCGAATTTGAATACTCCGTATGAATCTGCTATGTAGAAGTCTCCGTTTATGTACTCTGCTCCTCGACTTGTTGGTCATACGAAGTATCATGCTTTCTGGTTTATGTCATATTCACACAATCCTCCTCTCTGCGTGAAGATTTGGATCGGTGTTTTTCCTATTACCTTATTAAATGTTATGTATCCATCTGTTCCATCTAATGATGCTGTGAAATAGTCTATTCCGTTGATGTTGTATGTTCTTAGCACCTTCGTTCCTGTCATGTCTATGATATTGTAGACGAAAGTATTTCTAAGGTCATTGTTACCTGGATAGTAGTACATTTTTGTGTTCCATCCTTCATCTGTTACCCACACTTTCAGGTATTCGAAGTCACATGTTAATCCTACTATTTCGCATCATGCTTCAAATCTCTGTACTTTCTTCCATCCTGTCTCTCCGAATTCTACTGTTCTCATCGTTTGAGTATTTGGATCCCATTGCTGTTCTCCTGTTATTGATGCATCTAATTCTGGATAATACACTCGGAGATCCTGTCCTACTCCACACACTAATCTGGTGTTGTTGAAGTTTAACACTTGATTGATTCCTGGTCACATTGTTCCGTTTAGCGTTGTTACTCCTAATTGACTTATACTTGATATGCTTTCATCTGAATCTTCTATATGATCGTATATTGCTGTTGGAACTGTTAGTGCTGTTGGTGTTCCTCCTGCTGATGGCTTCTGGATCCTTGCGAACGTTGATTCATCTCTTCCGTAGTATGATGCTCGAAGACAATCCTGGAATATTACTGCTTCTCCTACGTTTCCTGATACCACTCCTCCTGTGTTCTTTACCGTATCTCCTGGGAACCGTGAAAGGTTTAGGCTTGCAGGTCTCGTGTTCCTTTCGAAGTATTTGATATCTCCTCCTTGCATTGGCACTGCGAATATCATGTCTCCTGCACTTATTAGTTGACATCTCCCACATTCGTTCTTTTTCATGATCCTTTGGCTTAGCTTTATTCCGTGTAGTTCATCATCACAGTTAATGTTTTCACTATACTGAAAACTGCTTTTTAGTCAGTAGTATGGATCCTGTGATAGCATGTTCCTCCATGACACTTCGGAGATGCTTCACTTCTTTTTTGCGTAGTTTGTAAATCAGTCTGCCATTAGTTATGTGTATAGTAACTTAAATCTGCCATCTCTTCCTCCACTGGTCTCTGGTCTCTGTTGAGTCCGTAGATGTTATTGTGTAGTGTTGTTATGAATTGCTGATAATATCCTCATGCTATTTCTGGATTCTCTATATCTATCAATCTGTATGTCATGTAATCCTCTATTGCATCCAGGAAGTACCATGGTAATCCAAGCATATCTTCCTCCTGGCTTGTATTTGTTATCTTCTTGTTTATGTAGTTGAAGTTTAGGCTTATTCATGCAGTGATTGTTTTATCTGGTGTTGGGAATATTCTAATATGAGCCTGTATCTTCCCATTTTCGAATTTGTTTAGGAACGTGTATCTTGGTGTTATCTTGGAGATCCTTCTGTTGATTATTGGTTCTCCTATTGATTTTCCTTTTGGTGTAATGTTGTAATCTCCTATGTCTATTGGATCACAAACTCTATATGCAGGATATCCATTCTTCTCATCGTACGCTACTCTGATCTGTGCGATACTATAGAAATCCGTTAGGAACGGACTTTGTGGATCTCCTTTGATATCAAAATTAAATGGTAGAGCATATGTGTCTCTTCCTGCTTCTGTTTTTAATGTTACTGATGTTACTTGTCCTTTGTTTGCTACGTACTCCAGGAGCTCCTTTTGAAATATTTGGAATCCTCTGTTGTACCATTCGAGAGCTACTTCGTTATTTACTTGGTTAGCTCCTTTTACTCTGGATCTTCTCCAGCTGTCTATCCTTTGCTGTACTGTTGCCATGATCTATGCTTTGTAAATAAAACGTTTATTACAATAAGCAGGATCGCTCCTGCCTATTGTGTATAAACATGCTATTCTCCAATAGTCTTCTGCCATTGATAATCAGTTGTAGCTCTTGTTTCGATTCTTACTAAGAAGAAAGGATTTAGAACTGCACATCCGAAGTAGGCTTTCCATCCAATTGAACTTCTTTGATCTAATGGATCTCCTGTTCCTCCACTTCCGTATGGTTTGTAGATTAATTGTAAATCCTTTAGACTTGTAGTTCCGTATGCTCCTTTTCTGAAGATGTATGTTGGATATACGTTGAAAGCATCTGCTTCTCCTTCGTTTACTGCGAAAGGCTTTACGTTTGCTGAAACGTAGATATCGAAGTTTAGAATTGATGTTACGTATCCATCTTCGATTCCTTTGAAGTTCTCGTAGATTGTCTTGTTTAACCAAGTGTTTGTACTTGAGCTTTGTGCAAAGTTAAGGAATACGTTTGGTTGCATTACTGCCTTGAATTTTTCAGTAGTTGCTCATTGACTTGCAAGGAAAGTTGTTCCTTGTAATACTAAATCTAAGTCGATTGTATCATCTGGTGTCAATTCATCTCTTGCTGTTGCAGTTCAAGCATAGATTACAGGAACAGATTCATCATCTTCCAATACTTCCTGGATCTTCTCATCGATGATCCTCTTAGCATTGTTGAATAATTCTCTTCCTTGTGCAGGGATAATGTCGAACAATGTCTCCATTGTCAACTTATCTGTGAAGTATGTGTAAGCTCCAAGCAATACAGGTTCTACAGTGATTGTAGAAACGATATTGTCTGAACTGTCTGGAGTTACTCATTCAGTTAATGTTGCATCTTCGATGCTTAATTTCATTGGGTTTAATCTTGCCCAAGTTACAGAGTCGTATCCTCTCTGTGAAATAGGTGCTTCTCATAGCTTCATGAATACAGTTGCAGGCTCTCCGTTTTCGAGGAAAGTTTTTCTTAACAATGTTTCGAAGAAACTTCTCACGTTACTTGGATCGTTCACACCTGTAGTAGGAAGATATGGTTTTGCAGTTGAAGCGTTGTCTTGTGTACCAATCATTCTCTTTATTAGGTAAATGAATTAAAATTGATTTACCTACCTCCTGGAGAATGTTATTGATTGAAGATTTCTGGGTGTGCTTTACCTCGAGCCTTCATCTCTTCTACCGTAAGGTCATTGAAGTCCTTAGGTTGATCTCCTGAGATAGGATTTTGTCCGATGACGCTTTTTGGTCAGATCTGTAGTTGCTTATCTCCTTCGCTTCCATTGTCTGCAGGAGTTGTTGATCCTGGATTAGCTTGTTGCTGTACAGGAGCTCCTCCATTCATTCATGCGTAGAGAGAGAGCATTTCGTTTACATCAAGCGTGTCAGCATACTTGTCTGCGAATTCATCAAAGTTTCCTTTGTAACCTTGTTTGGTTAAGGCATCCTTGAAGAATGCAACTTTGTTTGCTTTTAGCTGATCTTTGAGTTGTGCTATTTCTTGATCTTTAGCATCCAACTCCTCTTTGTGCTTTGCTCTTTGTTTAGCATAATCAGACATCTGTTTAGTGTCATCGAGGTTTTCATTATCAGTCATTTCTGTGATAAGTAATAGATTAAAGTCCGTGTAATCTACAAACACGAAATTGATTTTAAGACCTTGCAACTTGTCTGGATGGTACCTTTTAACGACTTACACATCTTTGGTCATTAGTTTATTGCTGTATGCGTTTAGCTTCTGCTTCTGCTACCTCATCTACAGCTTGTTTAACCTCGTCCTCACGAGCTATTATTTCAAGGATTTCTGGGATCTTGTTGAGTCATGTGATCCATGCTCCTTGTATCTCATAGATTGTGTATCCATGTGATTTTACTGCTGAGTAAGATTTTGCTTGTTTTACAATTTCTTCCTCTGCTGTTTTTGTAAGCTCTTCGATCATCTTTAATACGATCTCCCATCCTTCTGTTTTTATGAGCTTCTTTAGGATGGCTTTGTTTTCAGGAGTTAGGATCTCATCATCTGAATAGTCCACTTTGTCCTGTTGTTCGACCTTCACTTCGTTGGTCTTAATTTCTTCTTTTGCCATTAGTCAAGTAATTCGTTAAGTAAAACGCTTTTGTTATGTTCCTTGATTCGGCTGATGGGTTTACCTCGGTTTGTTTTCATGGCGTGGATCAGCTGTTCCTGGAAGACTTGCTTCTGCCTGGTGTTGTATCCTTCAGTCATTGCGTTATAGTCTGCCATGCTTAGCTCTCCAATGCCTTTCTTGTGTACTCTGAGGTAAATGTAGATCTGCTCATTGAAATATTCTCTGACTTCTCTCTCACGGTTCTTCTTCTGCACGAGTGTGTCATCTATTTCATCATCTCTGTGTTGAGCTTTCATCATGTCTGACAACTCCTGCATAATTCTTCGAGCCATTATAGATATCTGTCATTGATAAATTTCTTTAGCTTTTCTACCATCTTCATATCGACCTTGTGAGCGATGAGTCGTTCCTTTGGCTTCTGGTAGATATTCGTTCCGTATCACTTATTTCTAAGCCATCTCTGAATATCTTCTGGAAGTTCTCTGTGTGAGATAGGTCATCTCATCGCTTTCACTCTTACGGTCTTTAATTTCTGGTGGACTTCCTTTCCTCCTTTTAATGATCCGATGACATCTCCTTTTGGTTCGTTTGTTTTTGGAGCTTCATCTTCTGTTGGTTTAGCAGGAGCTTTTGGCTTTGCAGTTGACTTTGCCACTGGCTTTACAGCTGACTTTCGTTTTACTGCGTTTGCCTTGCTTCCTGTTGCTTTACTTGTACTCATCATTTGGATATTTTAGTAGTTAAAATTACACTGGTAAATCTTGCATTCCATTTACTGCCAGGAGCTCTCTCTCCTGATCTTTTTGTGTTAATGGAACTTCTTGTTGTACTTTTGGTTGCTGTGCCATATTCATTGGATCCTTTCACATTCCCTGTTGCATCATGTACTTCACTGCCTCAATAGCATTGAACTTTGCATCTGTATCTTCGGCTTGGTTGTAGTATCGTAGTCTGAGTTGTGGCGTTGCTGTTGGTGGGATGTATATGTTTTGGTTCTGGTTTAGTAATAGCACATCTTGTTTACATTGGTATGCTTCCTCATCTAATTCTGTTACTGCATCGATTTCGTTTTCATCTAATCCGTTATAGTATGCAATCATCTTCTGGATGTTGTTTAGTATGAAAGGTGGCGTGTTTGGATTGTTTACAAGCATGTTGTATTGTTCTGTTAGTGCCTTCTTTTTATCTTCGTATAGGATTGATTGCTGTATTGGATCTGTGATTATTACTTGGAAATCTCATGATATTTGTTTTCTTGTGAGCTTCTTGTATGTTCAGCTGAGTCCTTGTAGTACTCTTCTGACCGTTTTCTTCCTACTATTTCTCCAATAGTAGAGCATGTAGTCTCTGTATAGTAATGCGAAGTCTTCGCTTCCGTATGATAGGATCTGGTTCTGGAGTGTGACCATCATGTTGCTGTTTATCTTCTGGATCCTACTCTCTGTTGCAGTGTTTGGATTTGAATTCTCTGATAGTCCAAGTCCTTGTCCTACTGCACTTGCGAATGACTCTGCCATTGCTTTGTTCTTTACCATGTCGAGCATGTTGTAGATATCTCCAGCTACTTGCTCTTGTGGTAATTCATACACCATTGAGCTGATTGGCTTTGTGAAGTCTCTCATCTTTATTGGATACCATCTGTTCTTGAGGCTTTGGTTCTTGAAGCTCTCTTTGTTCTTCAGGAACGTTTCTTCATCAATGAAGATGTTTCCTCCTGTCGCTTCCCTCACAGCTTTGATCCTGAATAGGTTCAGAAGCAATTGCTCTGTCCTATGTGAGTCCTCTATTATGTTGATGAGTGATTGTCACCACCGATCTGCTCATTCGTATGCGAATCCTGATACTGCGATTGGGATTCTCTTGTTGTGTGTCTCTGGTACATCGTAAATGTCAAGGATTCTACTTCCTAACATTAAGACAAGTCTGAGTTCATCTCCGATCCATGTGTAATGGTAATGGATTATGTATTTCCCTGTCTCATCTCCTCCGTAGAATGTGTTGATATCACGGAACCATGCACTTGTATTCTTTAGGCTGTTCACGTATTCATCATAATTTCATCCTCCCATCACTCGATCTTTAAATGGATTCGACACCTTCAGGTCTCTGAGTTGTTCTTTTGTCACTTCTCTGTCAAATCCGAAGAATGGATAATCCTTTACGAGTAATGTTCAATCGTTGTAAGGATAGACGAAACGAGGATCTATTCTTTCAACGGTTGGTGTTATTTTCTTATCATCAAATCCTGTGAATAGCTCTACTGATTTTCAGTACTTGCAGATATCCTCTAATCCGATGTATCTATCGAAGTCTCGATTCTCTTTTATGAAGTCTGACTTGTACATGTCTGTAAAGTTTCTGGCTTCCATCTCGAAGAGGGGATTCTCATTCTCCCATTGTACATCTGGTGCGTTTATCACACATGTTGCTTGTACCGTTCTCTCTACGCTCCAGAATATCTGGCTTTGCATGTTTTCATCATCTTTTTTTACTGCGTAGATATCCTTCTGGCTTGTGAATAAAGCGTTCTTGCTTCTGTTCGCCATGTATCCATGGTTGTATTCCTTCAGGATCTTTTGTTGTAGTCCATCACTGATTTGCATTTATCTTGGAATAGGATCTAAATATTCATTTGCTCTGTCTGATTCTCCGAGGAGGTATGGATACATTCTCATGATTAGCGTATCGAGTAGATCTGGACTCCTTCCGATTCTCTCCTTCATCTTATCCTTCGGCTCTATCCTTGTTTTTCAATCTATACTCTTCTCATCGATGTAGGTGTTCAGCATCTCCTGTTGTAGCAACTCTCGATCCTGATCCCTGTCCTTGTGTTCTCGATCTACTACTATCTCTCCATTCTGTACCTTCTCCTGGAGCAGGAACGCACATTGACTCTTCAGGTTGGCATAGTTGTGTTTGGCATATGTCTCTATCGGCTTTGCGTTATTTATGAACGCTCTGCAGTTTGGTAATCCATCTACCACTCCTCCTCCTACTCCATCTGAGTCTACTACTACGTTCTCCCATCTGATTCAGTATTGCTCTACGAAGAACGTGATCGCTTGGATCGTTTCTGTCGTTTTGCTTTTTTCAAATGTTTTGACTCTGAACCATCTGTTTCATTTCCGAAGGCTGATTCTTGTTGTGTCCGATCCGAACCTTGCTACATCGCAAATGAGGAAGTATTTATCTCATTTTGCTTCTGCACTTAGCATTCAATCTATATCCTCCGTTTTGAATAGCATCCATGAGTTGTCATCGAACCTCCACTCTCCGTATAGCAGTCTGCTCTTGATCTGGTCGCTTGCTCTCTCCAGATTTTGAACGTATTGCTCTGGAATGAACGGATTGTCCTTGACTAACGCTCTGATGAAGATTGCTTTTTCTCCATCTTTGTGCTTTCATTTGTAGTATCTTTCGTACACATGTCCTGGGTTTGGGTTAAATGTCTCCAAGACCTTTCCGAGTATTCAGTATTTGTCGTTTAGTTGTCTTCATACTCTGGTCTGGATGATCTCTATCCCTTCCAATGGACATTCTGCACTCTCTTCTATGAAGGCTCATGTAAGCTCCAGTGATCAGAATCTGTTGTAGTATGGATCCGATGGGTATCTACATCCTTCCACCAGGACGATCTCACTTCAGTTGTTGTAGCTGATCGTACTCTTCTGTTCATTTAGCTTTCATCTGAATTCTTCTGGTATGTCGTAATCTCTGTAGAAGTCGAACAGTGATTTTACCGTGGTCGCTTTTACGTTCTTAATCGTATCCCTGACCATCGCATACCTTACTCATGGAAAGGTTCTGCACATTGTATCAAGCCAAATGGCTCCAAGGTATGTTTTACCTCATCCTGCTCATCCTCCGAATCATACTGCTGTATGCTCTTGATCCAGCAGGATCTTTAAGGCTTCCATCTGTAGCTTTGATAACTGTACTTCCCTTTTCGCCTTCATGGTTGCTATCTTACTTAGTTTTTGGATAAATGAGTAGTTATTTTTTATTTTCCTTTTTTCCGTGATTTTGCAGACTCTTCTTTTTTAGCATCCTGTACTTTTTTTTGTATTTCTCGTATTCTGCATTGCCATTAGGCGAGAGAATCTTCGTTCCTATCCATTGTTGGAACGCTAACAGTGGGATATCCTTCGTGCTTAACTCATCTGGAATTTCCCTCATGAATTCACACACCATGTCCAGGCTGATCCTGGCTCTGTGATCCTCCACTTGCTCTAATGACTTCAGTTGGTTTCTCATCTATTCTTTCAATGTAAATTCAACTAACAAGCCTTGCGTTGCTTCTCCTGTATCAGGATCTATTCCTTGCTGAAGGTTTATCTTTGTTCCTTCACTCCTATATCTCTTATCTCTCTTCTCCATTAGCCACCTTGCTGTCTGGACATCTCCATCTCTTATTGATTTTGATATAGTTCTTCATGCTAAGACTTTGATATACTCCTGAGCCTGCTCCATTTTCTTAAGAAACTCGGGGTTTCTTTTACATTCATCGTGATAAGCTACTTCTGAAACTCCTACAAACTTACAGGCAGATTCTATTGATACATCATTACTTATTAGGTCTTCGAGTTTCTTTATTACCTCTTCTGTGAATTTGGTTGGTCTTCAGGTCATCTTTTTTCAGGTTTTTTTATTTAACCTGTAGGTTCTTTTACCTTGTTTTGTCATTACTGTTTCTTTTTCTTTTGGTCTTGCCATTTGCATTTAAACTTAATAAATAAATCTAATTACTTTAAATAACTAATTAAATCTTCAATAGGTGTATCTGATATTGCTAATAGCATAAGCAAGGTTTCATAAAGTGTATAAGGCTGTCTATTGTGCATAATCAATTGGCATCAATATAAAGGTCAAGCCTCTAACTCTATCTTATCATTATCTACTAACCATTTAATAAAACCATAATATTTAGATATAATTATAAGTTCGTGTAATTCAGAATTTCAACCTAATCAATCAAAATATATTTTATCTCATATCTGCTTCCATTCTGTTGGTGTTCAATCATACTCATTCAATAACTCTATAAGTTTTTCCATCTGTTATAAACTTAATAAATAAATCTGATTATTTACTTTTTCCATAAATCTTTCATTTTCTTTTTCTTTTGGTCTTGCCATTTGGTTTAATTGTTATGTGATAAATCTCTATTTGGTTTACCAAACGTTGATGCTTTTATAAAAAACATACACGCTTCTTCTAATTTTGTTATTGCTATGGAACACAATCTTTTCTGATCTGGACTTTCACTATTATTCCTCATTTCATCCATTTGGTTTATGAGTTCGACAAATTTCACTCTTGCTATAGCATCTTCAGATGTCTCTGGAAAGATGCTTCATAGGATGTCAGTATTGAATGCTATTCTATATCATAGCGTTAATTCGTTTTCTTCTGGCATTTTTACTTTTGGTTATTAGATAAAACTTCCTTCTTTTTTCTCCGTTTTTGTCTTAGGTATTCTTGATATACCTCTGGACTTGCGAATCTTCTTGCACAGATGTCTGGTCTGTTGTTTCGGTTGTTTAAGGTAGTTGATCGCTTTCTTCTACCTAATGTATGCTTTCTGTTGTGTAGTCTCATGCTATTGTAGTATTGAAAGTAAATCTATATCAGGTCTGTTTATGCATTTTATTTGTTTACCTGTTTGTCCTGCGTATCTCTTCAGGATCGCTTGGACGAAGTGAGGATCTAATTCCACGAGTCAGCATCTTCTGGCTGTCTTCTCACATGCTATTAGCGTTGTTCCTGATCCTGCAAATGGTTCCAGGATACACTCTCCTTGTTTACTGCTATTATATATTGCCTTCTCTACTATCTCCACTGGTTTTTGTGTTGGGTGAATGTAGTCGTTTACGTTGTGTCTCTTCATTGATCGTATTGTTGTCTTACCTTCTGCTTCTGCTAACTTTGTATGCTTTATTGCCTCTACGATCTCCATTGTTTTCATCTTACCTACATCTGGGACATCTTGTACTGTCTCTTCGAATATGTCTGATCCGTATCGTTCCTCCTTCTGTCATTTCTTGTGAGCGTAGAAGAATGGTTCGTGTTTTGCTTTATATTTTGCTCCTACATGGTTTACATTTGGTTTGTTCCATATCAGTTGGCTGATTACTTCTATTCCCTTCTCTGCCATGGCTGATTCGAATTGTGCCTGTGTTTTTGGTGAGTGGAAGATGTACATTGGTGCTGTTGATTTACATGCATTTGCTATTGGTTCGAACGTGTCGAGGAGGAATTCGTAGAAGTTAGCATTTCCCATGTGATCGTTTATAATTCCTCTGCTTGTGTTTTTTCATCTTCAGCTGTAGTTTACGTTGTATGGTGGATCTGTGAATAGCATGTCAAATGCATTTATTCCCATCAGTTCCTTCAGCTTTTCGTATGTCTCTGGTTTGGTTGAGTCTCAGCATATCAGGTAGTGATCTCCTCCTTTACCTTCTAATACGAATATGTCGCCTTCCTGGACTATTGGTTCTTCCTCTTCATCTACTGCAGGTGCATCATCTTCTGTCTCTTCATTCCACTCTTGCTCTTCTAATCCTAAATCTAATTCTTTGAACATGTCAGTGAGCCATTTATCATCTATCTCCTTTAATTCTTCTCTTAGGTTATCACGATCATATTCTGCTATGTCTCCGAGCCTGTTATCTAATAATCTGTACTTCTTTTTCTGATCTTCTGTCAGATCTGTGTATTGTATCACTGGCACCTCTGTTAGCTTAGCACGTTTAGCTCATTCTAATCTTCAGTGTCCTGCCAGGATCACTCGGTTTTCATCCACCAGGATTGGAGCTCTGAATCATACTTCTTTTATGCTCCTGGCTAATTGTTTGATCTGATTCTCATCATGGATCTTATTGTTTTTTTCGTATGGCACGAGTTTGTCTGGTGCTACGTAGATTATCTCATCTCTTCTCATTTAATCTTTTTTAAATGGTAAAATGTATTTTTCGTATATCCTTTTTCGATTTTGTTTTGGTTTGTAGAAATTCTTTGTTTTTCGAAGGCGTTCGTTTTCTTCTATTAGCTCTGGTATGTAATCATCCAGGTAATTTGTAGAAACTGTGTATTTGTTTGGATTCGTTATTTCTCTCTTTACCATCTCATCCATTTCGTTTACTATGTCATCTCCGTATTTTTTTCTGATGTTTTTATCGTACACCATGTTGATCCTATCTTTCTTTTGTACATTCCCTTCTGGTCATGTTGCGTAGTTACATTCATGGCATTGTGCATTTATGTTCTCCTTCCATAAGCATACTGATTCGTATCCTCTGCTGTGTTTATGTCCTCCTGCTAATTCACTCCAGGACTTCCGTTGGTTACAGCTTATGCATCGACCGTGTCAGTCCTCTTTTGTATCTCTTAGCTTTGCATTCTCTTGTGCTATCTCCAGGGCGAGCTTTAATTTTTGCTGTCTGGTTAGTGATTTTGGTTTGTATTGCTTTGGTGGTTTACCTTGTAGCTCTCTGATCTCTGCAGTGCATTTTCTTTTATATTCCAACTCCTTCTTTTTTTTGTATGCATCTGCCTTCCTCTGGATCTTGATTGCTAACCTCTGAAATTCTTCTGTTGTTTTATCTCTTGCTTGTGTTATCTTCTTCTGTGTCTCCTGGTTCTTCTTTATGTTCATTTCCTGGATCTTCTGGATCCATTTTTTTTTAATTGTCTCTGGTGTTTTTTTCATTTCAAAAAATCTCGGCATTTCTAAAATGTCGAGATTAGCCTTCAGGCGTTCCTTTTCTTTTATTGCTCACCTGGATCTTATGATTTCTTTTTACTTTTACAAGACTTTTTTTCGATTGAATTGTAAGGCTTTATGTCTCTTCAAACTCACCAAACAAGACACTTTCTTCAAAAATCCGTATTTTTGACTTGTATTCCTCCAGGAATTAACTATCTCTTAGTTGTCATTATATAGGTGTTACCTAATTTATCTCGTATCACTATATCATCATGGGAAGACAACAACAATTATTTATCAATCGAGCTAAGGAGCTCAACAAGAAATTGGCTCATCATGGAATGAATTGATTCGTAATTGATACTCGCAAAGTAACTGATGGATCTATTACTACTTTCACATTCAATAATTTAAATTCATTTAGTGTTAAGCATTTCAAATATTGAGATCGACGTGATGACTCTTACGAATTAGAGTACTTCATGAGGTGAATGGATTTCGTACTTAGTCAAATGGAATGTTAATTAATTTTTATCTCTTATACTATCTTACAAATGAAATTATGAGAATGAAAATGGACAGTTGTTATTACTTGTCCTGATGGTAAAAAAATCCTTATCCACGGAAAGGATAAATACCGAGCAGGTATGCATTATGATTTATCCTGTGCTAAGTATGGATCTGAGAATGTTGATGTATATGATCCTGATGGTGAATATTGCGATCCTTCTGAACTTTAATTTTTATCTCTTATTTCTTATTACTCATGACTAAAAAAGAACGATTAGACAAGATGTACTCAAACCGTGTATATCTAAGGATCACTCAAATCTGTGAAGATGCAGGTTATGAAGTTGATCGTGCTTATATTGATCAATATGGTGAACCTCGTATTGGTATTTTTCCTAAGGATAGATCCTTCCAATCTTTTTATCCTTCAATTTATCCTCAGGTTGAATATGATTGGAAAAATCACAAAGCTATCTTTCATGGTTGGAAGATTCAGACTACTTCTTATTGATCTCTTTCTATGGATGAATATGAGAGGATGATGGACATCCAATATGGTGCCATGCGTATGGTAAAGAAGCTTGAAGGTTTAAATCTTGACAAGCTTGCTCATTTACCTCCTAAGTTTGATGATGATGAAAATTCTTAGCACTTATACGTGTTCTGAGATCGCTATCCTGGAGAACATCTCCAGGGATACGGTCAAAAGGCATCCTGAGAAATATATCCCTCTCCGTTTTGATTCTTACGAATGAAAAAGGACGAGCAGGTGATACTCTATCAGGTATCTTAGGATTTCTGATCTACAGGAATTTTTGTTTTGATGAAATGATTAGTGGTTCTTTTGTGCTTCTTATCTGTATTTTCTATACGATAACCTAAGCTAACCTAACGTATCCTAACGGTATCCTAACGTAACCTGATAAATAATAATAAATATATAAGTAAAAATAATAATAAATTTATTAAAAGGAATATAATAAATGTATGTGGTTTTGTTTTCAAAACCACTTCTTTTATCTCTTTTTGTTATATCATGTTTTTTTCTGATCAATTGATAGGTGAGTTTGTCTCATTCTATCGTGGGAACAATTACAAGCCTGCTACTATTACCAGGTTCTATCATGACATCTCCAGGTTTCAGCAGTATCTGTTTGGTCTGGATCTTTATTCTGTTGAGGATATTACGATTCCTGTTATTGAATCTTACAAGCAGTCCTTGGTTGATACTTCTGTCCCTATCACTTCCAGGTATTATGGAAAACGTTCTAATTTGTCGCCTAAGACCGTGGAGGAAAAGATTCAGGCTGTGAAGAATTTTCTCAGCTTTACGAATTACTTCTATGGTGTAGGTATTCCTGCTCACGTTATTCGTATTGTCCGTGGGAAGTCTAAACGTATGGATTTTTTTGATTTTGATGAGCTTAGAGAGATTTTCACTCTTATTGATTCTGATCATGACTATCCTATCAATAAGCTTCGTTTTAAGCTTGTCTGCCTTATTGGTGCTACTTCTGGTTTACGTTTGTTTGAGATTCTATCCTTGCGTGTTCGTGATATTATGTCTGGTGCTTTTAATCTCACTGGTAAATGAGACAAGGAGCGTTGGGTTTTTTTTGAACGTCCTGTCCAGGATCTTCTCCAGGAGTATCTGGAGGTACGCCATGCTCCTATTCCTTGGTTGGGGAATCATTGCTTCCAGGATCTGGATGATCCTTGGGCTATCATTTCTCATCATCCTTCGAACTTTTGATCTCCTTGTGTTAAGTCCACGATCTGTCGTTATTTCAAACGTATTTCTGATCGCCTTCCTGGATCTAAATCCTTCTCTTGCCACACTCTCAGGCATTCTTTTGCTACTCATCTTCTTCGTTCTGGTGTTAATCTCTCTGACATCCAACAGCTCATGGGACATTCTAAGCTTTCTACTACTGCGATCTATCTTCATAATGATTGGTCTGCGATCTGAAAACTACATCAGGATGTGTTCCGTTCTGTGGGTTTTTAACTGATTTTTAGACTTTTTACACTTTTTTTGTAATTTTGACTTGAATTTGTGTACCACTTATATACCTTACAGGTGTTATGTTGAATGCATCCATTGTTGGATTCGTATCAATCGTACATGGCACCTTGACAGAGAGGTCTATTGTACAGGTCTGCAAAACCTTGGTTCGTGTATTGCAGTCTATAATGATACTTATCCCATCAGTGGTATGCACTGGTGGGTTTTTCTTTTATTGCTCATATGAGATTAGCCTTCCACCATTCGGCGTGACTTCCTGGTCTGCACCTGGGGGAGTATCTCAATTATCTCTCCAGATAATCGCAGACCTATCTGGAGAAGTAATTGGGATGCTCCCTTTTACTTACCGATTTATTTCTATCTGCTCCTGTATCATGTTGGCAAGGATTTACGACGAGATGTTGGATTCTGTTGCTCATCTTGATCCTGATGTTCAGGCGAGAGTCATTCTGGCTTATGCCAAGTATCAGGTTTATGGTGAGCTTCCTGATCAGTCCGATCAGTTAGTCTTTGCTATGGTTAAAGCTAAGCAGTGGGATCTGGATAATATCGTTCGTGATATCAATTCTTCCAGGTCTAACTGAACGGCAGGTGGACGTCCTAAGAAAACTTTCCAGGACGCCAAGCTTCCTACCAAGGATCCTGTCCCTGTAGCTGAGAAGGAGGAGAAGAAGCTTCACCTGGACTTCGTACGTTTGACCGATGCTGAGTATGAGAAGTTGATCAAGAAATTATGAGAGGCTAAGACTAAATATCGGATCGAACACCTCAATTCTTACATTGGTCAGATAGGTGTTGCTTCTGCTTCCAAGAAGTACAAGTCCCATTATTTCACTATCCTATCATGGGATAGTAGAGAATCTGGGAAGACTTCTACCGATTATGTTAAGGAACAAGCTGTTGCCAAGCATCGCCAGAAGGTTCAGGAACAGATAGATGAATTTTTACATCCTACTGATGATTCTAATGGAAATGCTCAAGCTCAAGCCTTTGACCGAAGATGAGAAATCTCTGGTTCGTAATTATTTTGCTACATGAGACACAGGTGGTCTTGGTAAGTGACGCATCTGGTTCATGTATTGAAGAATGAAAGCTCAGGGGGAATTTATTCCTAAGGCTGATACTATTCTGGATGGATTTGCTTCTGTCAGGATGGATTCTTACAAGCAATTTAAAGAATCTGAAATCGCTCATTGACTTCGTGCCTATGAGGATGAGCACCAGATGTCTGGTGAGTATGAAGTTATGAAAATTAATCATCGAGCCAATGGTAGGACTTTGGTTATTGGTATTCTGGATCAGAAAGACAGGAAGGTCTGTCACTCTCATGTGATCGAAATCTTCGAATCTCTTAATCCTGAATACTTCAGGCAGTGTATAATGAAGTATGCTCCTAATCAAGCTTTATCTCATGACAAACCATTCTAATGACTACTACAAAAGAAAGGCATTATTCAGATCTCTTCCTTGTGTTTTTGAAGGATTTCTGACTCAAGTGAGTGTCGGAGTATGAGAGTCTGTCGCCACAGGAGAAGAAGGTCACTGATCAGGCTTATCTTAAAGACTTACCAAATCTAATAAAAAAACATCAAAAAAAATCTTCTTAATTTTTATTCTTTGTACTTATTACTAATGCCAACTACACAATCTTGGTTACCTGACGATTACAAATTAAAGGAATCTACTTGAGGAAATTACTTCAAAATTACTGAGGAGGTTCAGGAGTTTAGGATTTTAACTTCTCCTGTCATTTGATGGGAGTACTTCCGTGAGGAAGATTGAAAGTCTGTCCCTGTTAGACAGCATGAGGAATTCGATTCTATTCCTTCTGATTCAAAAAATTGAGACAAGCCAAAGGAATTCTGGGCTTTCGTAGTTTGGAATCATACTCTTGGTAAGGTTCAGATCATGGAAATCACACAACAATCTATCAAAAAGGAAATTTGGAAATATGCCAAGGATGAAGAGAATTGGGGGGATCCTAAGAATTATGACTTCTCTATTTCTA
>Ga0310786_10002708_pt1 | contig 26631 bp, 18 predicted proteins | sample AusTroGonzalo_MG_FD_203881 | JGI IMG/M metagenome (GOLD analysis project Ga0310786, IMG submission 203881) | Bovine rumen microbial communities from tropical cattle in Woodstock, Queensland, Australia - Gonzalo_03 (v2) (version 2) | ecosystem: Host-associated > Mammals > Digestive system >...
CCGAGATTACAAATCACGTGCTCTGGCCAACTGAGCTATATCGGCGCTCACGAATCCTTCATCGCTGAAAGGACTGCAAAGGTATGAACTTTTTTTGAATCCGCAAAACTTTTTCACAGATTTTTCAAAATGTCTGTGATAAGTTCCAAAATAGACTCCTCGTCAAGGCCGCAGGAAGCCCACTGGGCTTTCTGGCTGTCCTGGCCGATGAAATGGTCCGGAATACCGATACCTTTAATAATAGGGGCATCCGGGCGTCCCGCAAAGTATTCACTCACAGCTCCGAAGAGGCCACCCTTGAGGGCGCCGTCCTCGAGCGTGACGATGACTTTGCATCGGCCCGCCTCTTCCAGGAGGGCGGTGTCGAGGGGTTTGAGGAAGCGCATGTCGTACACGGCGGGCGTCTTGCCTTCCGCGGCCTGATAGCGGTGCGCGGCGGCGAGGGCGCGGTTGACGACGGGGCCGATGCCCACGAGCGCAAGGCCCTTCCCCTCCTGGAGAAGCTCGCCCTTGCCGATGGGCAGGGTCTCGTAGGAAGCTTCGCGCCAGGATACGCCTTCCCCGACGCCGCGGGGGTAGCGCAGGATCATCGGCCCGTTCTTTAATGACAGGCCTGTATACATGAGACGCTTGAGTTCAATTTCATTGCGCGGCGCGGCGATGGTGACCCCGGGGATGCTGCGGTAGGCGGCGAGGTCGAAGCAGCCGTGGTGCGTGGCGCCGTCCTCCCCTACCAGGCCTCCGCGGTCGAAGCAGAACACCACGGGGAGGTTCTGCAGGGCGACGTCGTGGATAATATTATCATACGCGCGCTGGGAGAAGGACGAGTAGATGTTGCAGTACGGCTTCATGCCCGCGGCGGCGAGGCCGGCCGAGAACGTGACGGCGTGGCCCTCTTCAATGCCCACGTCGAAGAAGCGCTCCGGGTATTCGGCGGCGAAGGTGTTCATGCCGCAGCCGGAGGCCATGGCGGGGGTGATGCCCACCACTTTGTTGTCCCTGGCGGCAAGTTCCTTGAGCACCTGGCCGAAGACGTCCTGGTAGCGGTCGGCCGGATAGACGGTCTTCACGCGCTCGCCGGTAACCGGGTCGAACTTGCCCGGGGCATGCCAGATGGTGGGATTTTCCTCGGCGGGCGCGTAGCCGCAGCCTTTGCGGGTATGGATGTGCAGCAGACGCGGTCCGCGGAGCGTGCTCAGACGCGCCAGGGTGTCTACCAGCTGGTCCAGGTCGTTGCCGTCTACCGGGCCGAAATAGCGGAAGCCCAGCGCCTCGAAAATGGCGCCGCCGCTGGAACGGACCAGGTTGGACTTGGTGTCCACCACCCGTTTCTGGATCCAGTCACGGGTTTTGCCCTCCCCCATCGAGTTCCAAATGCGGTTCTTCAGACGGTTGTAGGTGGGGCTGGTGGTAAGCTTCAATAAATAATCGTGCACACCGCCCCGGTTGGGGTCGATGGAGATATTGTTATCATTGAGAATGATGAGGATGTCGGCCTTGGAGGCGCCGGCGTTGTTCAGGCCTTCCCAGGCGAGACCGCCGGTGAGGGCACCGTCGCCGATGACGGCGATGGCTTTGTCGGCGCTCCCCTGCAGGCGCGCCGCTTCGGCAAAGCCCAGGGCGGCCGAAATGGACGTGGAGGAATGCCCTGCGCCGAAGGCGTCGTAGGGGCTCTCCTCCCGCTTGGGGAAGCCGCTGATGCCGTCCTTCTTGCGGTTGGCCTTGAAGGCTTCCCGGCGGCCGGTTAGGATTTTGTGGGCGTAGGCCTGGTGACCTACGTCGAACACGATTTTGTCCTGCGGCGTATTATATATATAATGAAGGGCGACGATCAGTTCCACGGCACCCAGACTGGAACCCAGATGGCCCGGATTCACCGAGCAGCAGTTCACCATATACTGGCGAAGTTCTTCACAAACCTGCTTCAGCTGCGTCCTGTCCAGTTTTTTAAGGTCCTCGGGACTATTGATGGTATCCAACAATTCGTACATATTGCGCAAAGATAATCTTTTTTTGCTGGATTTCAGGATGGGTGGATGACGGGGGATAAGATTTTTTAGTTAATTTAGCGGTCCGAAAATAAAACTGACTTATTATATTATGGCAAATCTCTCCAAAACCACCCTCCGCGATTCCGCCGCCATGCGCTGGACAGCGCTCCTGCTGCTGGCCCTGGCGATGTTCTGCTCCTACATCTTCATGGATATCCTGTCCCCGATTAAGGACCTGATGCAGGAGACCCGCGGCTGGGATTCCACCGCCTTCGGCACCATGCAGGGATCGGAAGTATTCCTGAACGTATTTGTATTCTTCCTCATCTTCGCCGGTATCATCCTGGACAAGATGGGTGTGCGTTTCACCGCCGTGCTGTCGGCCGGTGTAATGCTGCTGGGTGCCATCATCAAGTGGTTCGCCGTGAGCGACGCTTTCATGGGCAGCGGTCTCGAGACCTGGTTCACCAATAATCTCAACTACATCCCCCTGTTCGATGAACTGGGCGTGTCTCCCTTCTACCGGGGCATGCCGGCATCGGCCAAATTCGCCGCCTGCGGCTTTATGATTTTCGGTTGCGGCTGCGAGATGGCCGGTATCACCGTGAGCCGCGGTATCGTGAAGTGGTTCAAGGGCCGCGAGATGGCTCTGGCCATGGGTTCCGAAATGGCCCTGGCCCGTCTGGGTGTAGCTACCTGCATGATTTTCAGCCCCTTCTTCGCCAAGCTCGGCGGTAACGTGGACGTGTCCCGCAGCGTTGCCTTCGGCGTGGTGCTCCTGTGCATCGCCCTCATCATGACCATCGTGTACTTCTTCATGGACAAGAAGCTGGACGAGCAGACCGGTGAGGCCGAAGAGAAGGACGATCCTTTCAAGGTGAGCGATATCGGCAAGATCCTCTCCGACGGTGGCTTCTGGATTGTAGCCCTGCTGTGCGTGCTGTACTACAGCGCCATCTTCCCCTTCCAGAAATATGCTGTGAACATGCTCCAGTGCAACCTTACGCTGGTAGAGCCGGGCGCCGAGTCCTTCTGGGCCAGCTCCAGCGTCACCATCATCCAGTATGTGATTATGCTGGTTGTGGCTGCCGCCGGTTTCGCCAGCAACTTCCAGAAGAAGAAGTCCAACCAGTACATCTTCCTGGGCATCTCCATCGCATCCCTCATCGCTTACTGCTACATGGGTTACATGCGTCAGAGCGCCGAATCCATCTTCGCCGTGTTCCCGCTGCTGGCTGTGCTCATCACCCCTATCCTGGGCAACTACCTGGACCGCAAGGGCAAGGGCGCTTCCATGCTGGTGCTGGGTGCTCTCCTGCTGATTGCCTGCCACCTCACCTTCGCTTTTGTGCTGCCCATGTTCAAGGGTAACACCATCGGCGGTGCCATCGTGGCCTATGCCACCATCCTGGTGCTGGGTGCCAGCTTCTCCCTGGTTCCCGCCGCCCTGTGGCCTTCCGTTCCCAAGCTCGTGGACGCCAAGGTCATCGGCAGTGCCTATGCCCTCATCTTCTGGATTCAGAACATCGGCCTGTGGCTCTTCCCGCTGCTCATCGGCAAGGTGCTGGACAAGACCAACCCCGGTGTGACGGATCCGACGCAGTTCAACTACACCGCTCCGCTGGTGATGCTCGCTTGCCTGGGCGTAGCCGCCCTGGTGCTCGGTCTCGTGCTCAAGGTGGTAGACCGCAAGAAGAAGCTGGGCTTGGAACTGCCTAACATTCAGCAATAGCATGGCCGCCACTTCCACACAGAAATTTTACAGGTCAGCAGCTTGGTTGGTGCTGGCCTGTTTGGTAGTACCGATGTTCGCATCGTACTACTTCGACGATATGTTCTCCAGCATATCGTACCTTTTTGAAGACCCGTCCCTCACCCAGCTGGGTTGGGATGCGGCCGGCTACGGCCTCTACGCCAGCGGCTACAGCGTGCTGTGCGTATTCGGCGGCCTGGTGCTGGGCGGCATCCTCCTGGACAAATGGGGCGTGCGCTTCGCCGGCAGCCTCTTCGTGGGCATGATGGCCGGCGGCGCCGGTCTCGTGCTGTGGGCGCTCCTGAGCGGCAGCCCCGCCTCCCTCACCGTGGCCTACGTGGGCGTCATGCTCTTCGGCCTGGGCAGTGAGATTGCCGGAACCGCCGTCACGCGAAGCATCGCCCGCTGGTTCAAGGGAGGGCCGATGGCCTTCGCCATGGGTGTCCAGCTGGCGATCGCCCGCCTGGGCACCGCCTTCGCGCTGGTGCTTTCCCCGCGCCTGGTGCAGCAGCAAATCGGCCATGTCTATACACTCGGCGAGACCGCCCGTCCCGCCGTCGTGGGCATGGGCATCATGGCGGTCGGCCTCATTCTCTGGGCCGTGTTTGTGGCGCTGGATGCATCGGCCGGTAAAGCCCGCCACGAGGAAAGGGAGTGCCTCAAGGAGAAGTGCCCCGACAGCGCCTCCGAGCCTGCCGGTTCCCCGGAGGACGAGTTCCGTTTCTCCGACGTGCTCAAGGTGCTGGGAAACCGCAACTTCTGGCTCCTGGGCCTGCTGTGCGTGCTTTTCTACAGCAGTGTCATCGCCTTCAAGAAGTTCGCCGGCGCCATCCTCATTCCCCGCTTCGACATTCCCGCGCAGACGGCCGGCTGGATGATCTCCATGCTGCCGTTCTCCACGGTGATCTTCGCCCCGCTGTTCGGTATTCTGGTAGATAAGGTAGGTCACGGCACCCGCTGGATGATGGTGGGCGCCATCCTGGCCCTGCTGGCCCACGGCCTGCTGGCTTTCGCTCCCGCGGGGGTACCGTTCTGGGGTTACTTTGCCATGGTGTTGCTGGGCTTCAGCTACTCGCTGGTTCCCGCCGCCCTCTGGCCTTCCGTTCCCAAGATTGTTCCGGATAAAGTGCTAGGCACCACTTATGCCCTGGTGAACTGGGTGCAGAACCTGGGTCTTCTGAGTTTCAAATGGCTCTCCGGTGTAATCCTTGGCACCGGCGCCGAAGGCCCTGTGCATGTGGAGATGATGTTCTTCAGCCTGTGCATCTTCGCCCTGGCTGCCGCCATCCTCTTCCGCCGCAACGCCCATCGCCATCCCGAACTTGAGTTAGACAAAGCCAACCGATGATTATTCTCGTAACAGGTGCCAGCAGCGGCATCGGCTATAGCTCCGCCATTGACCTGGCCCGCCGTGGGCACAAGGTCTATGGCGCCGCGCGCCGGACAGACCGCATGGAACCGTTACGCGAATATGGCATCGTCCCCATTTCGTTGGACGTCACCTCCGAGGCGTCCATACAGGCCTGTGTGGCCGAAATTCTTGCTGCCGAAGGCCGCATTGACGTGCTGGTGAACAACGCAGGCTACGGTTACTTCGGCGCCATCGAGAATGTACCCCTGGAGGAGGCCCGCCGCCAGCTGGAGGTGAATGTCTTCGGCCTGGCCCGCCTCACACAGCTGGTGCTGCCGCCCATGCGCGAGCACGGCTTCGGCCGCATCGTGAACGTCTCCTCTGTCGCCGGCCGCGTGGTGCTGCCCTTCGGCGGCTGGTACCACGTCTCCAAATACTCCGTCGAGGCCCTGAGCGACGCCCTCCGCCTCGAGGTCAAGCCCTTCGGCATCGACGTCGTACTCATCGAGCCCGGCGGCATCGGCACCGACTGGGGCCTCATCGCAGCCGATCACCTCGAAGGGTCATCGGCCCAAACCCCTTACGCGCCCACGGCGGAAAAGGAGGCCCGCTTCATGCGCATCGCCTATTCGGGCCGATGGCTGGCGCGCCCTTCGGTTGTCTCGCGCGCCATCTGCCGCGCCGTCACCGCCCGCCATCCCCACCACCGCTACCATCCCGGTTCCGGCTCGTACCTGCTGCTGGTGCTTCACGCCCTCCTTCCCAGCCGCTGGTGGGACGCGCTCATGCGCGCTATTCTGCGTTTGCCTATTCGCTAGCGATGCCCGGTCGGGGCCGGGCATAACAAACCCGGGCCGGGGAGGCTCGGGTTCGGTAAGGGATGACGGGAGGGCTTAGAAAGCGAGGGCGCCGCCGCGGTAGAACTCGACCAGACGGGTCTGGAAGAGGTATTCGTAGGTGGCCTGGACGGAGTCGGACTGGGCCTTCACCAGGCGGTTACGGCTCTCGTTGAACTCGGTAAGGGTGGCCTTTCCATTTTCGTACTTGGCCTGCATGAGCTCGAAGGCGTCCCGGGCAGCGGCAGCGGCGGTCTGCGAGGCTTCCCATTTGGCGCGGGAAGCGATGGCGCCGTTCCAGGCGGTCTGGATGTCCTTGTAAAGGGCCTGTTCGGTGCGGCGCAGCTGCAGGGCCTGCGAGCTCTGGCGCAGTTTGGCCGAACGCACCTGATTACGCGTGCTGAACTTGTTGAAGATGGGCACGCTCAGGGAAACACCCACGTACTGACTGAAGTTGTTGCTCAGCTGGTCCCAGAAACCGGAAGTCCCGAAAGTGCTGTAGTAGTTGGTGCCCATGCCGGCCGACAAAGAAAGCGAAGGCGCATAGGCAGCCTTGGCAATCTGGACCTGCTTGGCGGCACCGTCCAGCCGCAGCCGCTCGGCGCGAATCTCCGGGCGCAGGGCCAGCGCGTCGATGAAGACGATGTCGGGAAGGCCGATGGTCACTTCCTCCAGCTGTACCTTCGGGCGAAGGATGGTGAAGCTCTCCCACTCCGGGAGCTCCAGCAGCTGGGCCAGGGCGAGCAGGGAGCTGCGCACATTGTTCTGCGCCTGCACCAGCGTCACCTGACTCTGGGCCAGAGAGGCCTTCTGCTGGGATACTTCTGCGGCCGATGCCTTGCCGTTGGAGAACATCCCTTCGAGGCGGGCTACCTGCAGGGAGTCGATGGCGAGCTGCTCGCGGGCGACATCGGCAATCTCATAATTATAGAGGATCTGCACGTAGGCCTGCGCCACCTGCACGCGGATGTCGTTGCGGGCCTTCTCCAGGTCGGCCGTGGCGGCGTCCAGGTTCAGCTTTGCGAGCTGCATGCGGCGCGGCGTGGCCAGGCCGTCGAAGAGGTTCATGTTGGCGCCCAGGCTGAAGCTGGTGCTGGCGCTGTTGCCGCTCTCGTAGGTGTTGTTACCGCCGATACCGCGACCGAAGCTCCAGTTCTCGCTGGCCGATCCGCTCACGGACGGCAGCCAGGCCATATCGGCCGTATTCTTGTCGATTTCGCCGCTTTCGACGGACAGTGCCTGAGAGGCAACGGTGAGGTTGTGCTCCAGCGCCCAGTCGGTGCACTCCTGGAGGGACCAGGGGTGGCCCATGTCGGGCGCCTCAACGGCCTGCATGATGGCGAAAGCCAGAAAATAAGATGCGAGCATAGCTTACTTGGTATTAATGATTTGAGGACCGCGGACCGTTTCGCCGGTGGCCAGGCCGCTGCGCACTTCGATGTTCACGCCGTCGGACAGGCCGGTTTCCACCAGACGCTTGTTCCAGTTCTCGTTTTCCCTGACGTATACGAAGGTGCTGTCGCCTTCCCACTGGATGGCGCTCTCGGCCACGGTCACAACGTCCTTGACCTCCTGCAGCACAATCTCGGCGTTGGCGCTGTAACCGCTGCGGATGGTGACACCCTCGGGAACCTTCACGGAAGCCTTGATCTCGAAGAGGTTGGTACCGGCCGACTCAGTGGCCTTCGGGGAGATGTACTCCAGGGCGGCGTCGAAGGCAACGTCCTGCAGGGCACCCACGGTGATGCGCACCGGAAGACCCACATGCAGGCGGCCCACTTCCGTCTCGTCGATGTTGCCGTCGAAGATGAGGTCGTCCATGTTGGCCACGGTAGCGATGGTGGTACCGTCGTTGAAGGTGTTGGACATGGTTACAGAGTTACCCACCTTCACCGGGATATCCAGGATGAGGCCGGAGATGGTGGAACGCACCAGGGTGGTACTGCCGCTCTTGTTGGAAGAGGACACGCCGTCGCGCACAATCTCCAGGGTCTCCTGGGAAACCTTGTGCTCTTCCTTGGCCTGTTCCAGGGCCTGCTTCACTTTCTCGAACTCCTCGGCGCTCACCAGAGCCTTGTCGAAGAGGGCCTTTTCACGGTTGTAGTTGATCTTGGCCTGCTCCAGGTTCATCTCGGAGAGGCGCAGACGGCTCTGTGCGCTGGACAGGGAGCTCATGTCGGGGATGACCTTGAGCTTGGCGATGACCTCGTTCTGCTGGACGGTCTCGCCGGCCTTTTTGTACAGTTCGGCCACGATGCCGTTGATCTGCGGTTTTACGTTCACCTCGTCGCGGGGCTGGATCTTGCCCGTGACCACGGTGCTCTTGGAAATGTTGCCGGTCTCAGGCGTAAGCTCCTGGTACTGGATTTCCTTGGGCTTGGAACGCTGGAAAAGGTAGGAAAAGGTGCCGATGAACACGGCCGCCACGGCTACTACCAATACAATTTTGCCAAATTTTTTCATATCTAAAACGCTTTATTATTATTCGTCTCTCATAGCATCAACGGGTTTGATCTGCATGGCGCGGGAAGCGGGCATGAGGCCGGCCACTACGCCCAGCACGGTGAGGAGCGATGCCGCCAGCACCGCCGTGCCGAAGGGAACCTGGAAGGCAGCCTTGAGGATGCCGTCCTCGGTCATACCCGCCTCCACACCGGCGAGGATGAGCACGCTCAGCACAATGCCGCCCATACCGGCCACCAGCGTGAGCACGATGCTCTCGGAGATGATCTGTCCCAGAATCTGGCGGGGCGTGGCGCCGATGGCGCGCCGGATGCCAATCTCCGTGGTGCGTTCCTTCACGCTCACCATCATGATATTGGACACGCCGATGATGCCGGCCAGCAGGGTTCCCAGGCCGATGAGCCAGACCAGGAAGTTGATGCCTTTGAACAGGTTGTCAATGATGCCGAAGATGAGCTGGGTGTTCAGCAGGAACAGGGCCTGCTCGTCGGTGGGATCAAATAAATGGGCACGGGCCAGAATCTCGCGGACGCGGGGCGTAAGGTCGCTCATGGTGAAGCCCGACCTGGCCGTGAAGGCCAGCAGCTGGATGTTGTTGCCCAGGTTGTAGGCCCTGATGGCCTGCGTCAGCGGGATGGTGACAATTTCATCGGCCGACCCGTTGATATTGATGCCGCTGCTTTCGCGCCAGTCCACACCAATGACATTATAGTAGGTGCCGCTGATGCTCACACGCTGTCCGCAGGGGTCTCCGCCTTCCGGGAAGAGGGTGGTGTACACCTTCTTGCCCAGCACGCAGACCTTTCGCTCCTGGGCGACATCGGCCTCATTGAGGTATCGGCCATATTTCATCTTGGGCGTCTCGATGTTGGCATAGTCGGCCCGCGAGCCGCGGATGACGCCGCTGCTGAAGGAGTATTCGTCGTGCGCGACCTCCTTGTTCCAGAGGCTCACGGTGGCGGTTACGGTCTCCAGCTCGGGCATGAACATCTTCAGACGGTCTACGTCGTCGTAGGTCATGTTCCAGGTGCGGCCTTTCTTGAAGCCCTTGTACGGCTTGGAGGTATTGTCGGCGAAGGCGATGCAGGTGTTCTGCGCAAAGCCTTCGAATTCGTTGCTCAGCAGGCCCTTCAGTCCCTGGCTGCCGCCGGTGAGGAGCATCAGCATGAAGATTCCCCAGAACACGCCGAAGCCGGTGAGGATACTGCGGCTTCTGTTCCGCAGGATGCTGTCCAGGATTTCCCGGAACGTATCTGTATCAATCCACTTTTTCATCAGTCTGCGCGCAGGGCTTCAATAGGTTTCACACGGGCGGCTTTCCAGGCGGGGATGACCCCGGCGATGGTGCCGGCGATAATCAGAAGGAGGGTGGCTTCGAGGGCAACGTCCAGGCCGACGGTGGGATCCACCAGCATGCGGATCTTCGTAATGCCGATGTCCACGGACTCCTGGCCCACGGTCTTGTCCATGATCTGGCAGGCAATCATGCCGATGACCATACCGGCGTAGCCGAAGAGGGTGGTGATGAACACGCTCTCGCCGATGATCAGACGCAGAATGGAGCCGGGCTTGGCGCCGATGGCCTTGCGGATACCGAACTCGTGCGTGCGCTCCTTCACGGTAATGAGCATGATGTTGGACACACCTGCGATGCCGCTGATCAGGGTGAGCAGGCCCAGAATCCACATGGCAATACTCATGATATGCTGGGCCCGGGCCATCTGCATGTTTTCGGTGTAGCTGTTCTGTACCCAGATGGCATATTCGTCATCGGGGGCGATATCGTGCATGTTCTTGAGCGTAGCGGTGTACTTGTCCTGGAAAGCCTTGTGCTCCTCCAGGGTGGAGGGGCCGTTCACCGAGAAGTTGATGGCTGCAATCTTGTCGGAGGTGTCGAAGATGGTCTTATAAGTAGTGTAAGGTATATAGCAGGAACGGCGGAACTCCTGTTCGTCGGTGTGGTAGATGCCCACCACCTGCATGGCCACGGAGCCGGCCTTGACCCACTGTCCAATGAGGGTCTCGGGCTCTCCCTGCACCAGTTCCTTTGCCTGGGCCTTGCTGATGACCATGACCTTGCGGCGTTCCTGCAGGTCTTTGTCGTTAATGAAGCGGCCGGCAGCCAGCTTGACCTTGAACTGGTCTTTGTGCGCCGGCATGGCACCGGTGAGCCAGCCACCCACGGAGGACTGGTTCAGCACCAGGGTTGCGCTGGTGCTGGAGGTGGAAGTGGTGACCCGGTAGATGGTCCCCTCCCATTCGGGACCGGTCGTATATTCCAGGTCCTTCTGGTCCAGCTGGATGCGGCGGTTGTCCTTGTAGCCCCTGTAGGGCTTGGTGGTATACCAGCCTTCCACGGCGATGGTTTCGGAAATGTAGTCACCTACGTTGCCCCCGAAGGAATTCATGAGGCCGTTTCCCGCACCCAGCAGAAGGATGAGCAGGAAAATGCCCCAGCTCACCGCAAAACCCGTGAGGGCCGTGCGGAGCTTATTGTTCCTCAGGGAACTGGCAACTTCGTGAATAAATTCGATTCTCATTACTTCATCAGGGGACCGCCCCAGGCATCGTGGTGAGTGTTTTCTTCAATCTGGCCGATAATACCGTCCTTGATGTGGATGATCTTGTCGGTCTCGTTGGCAACGCCGCTCTCGTGGGTAACCACGATGATGGTGATGCCTTCTTCCTGGTTGAGTTTCTTCAGCAGCTGCATCACTTCCACGCTGGTCTTGGAGTCCAGGGCGCCGGTGGGTTCATCGGCCAGGATAATCTGCGGCTTGGTGATGAGCGCGCGGGCAATGGCCACACGCTGCTTCTGACCGCCGGACATCTCGTTGGGGAAATGGTTGGCCCAGGGAGTGAGGCCCAGCTTCTCCAGGTACTCCATGGCCATCTCGTGGCGCTTTCTGCGGGGTACACCTTGATAATATAAAGGAAGCTCCACGTTCTCTACAGCCGTCTTGAAGCTGATGAGGTTGAAGCTCTGGAAGATGAAGCCAATCATGCGGTTACGGTAGTCGGCCGCCTGCTTTTCGGTGAGGTCCTTGATGAGGGTGCCGTTGAGGGTGTATGTACCGGTGTCGTAATTGTCCAGAATACCCAGAATGTTCAGGAGGGTGGACTTACCGGAACCCGATGCGCCCATAATGGATACGAACTCTCCCTTTTCGATGTGGAGGTCAATTCCTTTCAGGACATGCAGCGGCTGTCCGTTATTGTAGGTCTTGTTAATGTTTTTAAGTTCGATAAGCGCCATTGCGTTGCTGTATTAGTATCCTATTACACTGCAAATATAGGGCCGTTTTTTCATACGGCCAAATATTTTTTCGCTTTTTTGTAATTAGACGGATTTCTAACTAATTCGGTTGGGAATAAATACAAATACTTTGCCGAAATGGAAAAGATCCCTCAACTTCGCGCGGGATGACAGGGGAAGGAAGCGCGGGATGAAAAGGGAGGGCCGGGATGAAAAAAATTACGTAACTTTGCAGATTGTATTAATATAGTAAGCATGTCTCGTAGAAAGAACAGTCCCAACAGAAAGAATCACAAGAAGAAGAGAGTGATTCCCGAGTATGAGGGAAAGGCCCTCATGTCCCGGGAGGGATTCATTTTTGTCCGTGTGGAAGGACAGGAAGATGATATTTATGTAAAGGCCTCCAAGACGCGCGGTGCCCTGAACGGGGATATCGTGCGGGTGGCCGTCACGCAGGAGAAGACCGGGCAGGCCAAGCGCCGCAGCGGCGAAGTCGTCGCCATCGTGGAGCGCTCCAACCGCCCGTTCGTGGGCATCCTGCATATTGTGGGGCAGCAGGCCTGGGTGCTCATGAGCTCCAAGACCATGCCCTATGACATTTCCGTGCCCGTGCCGGAAGGCGGTGTAAAGGGCATGAAGGTAGCCGCCGTGGTAGACGGCTGGGAGCGCGGCGCTGCGGGCCCTTACGGCCACGTGATAGATGTGCTGGGCCAGCCCGGCGAGAACGACACCGAGATGCACGCCATCCTGGCGGAGTTCGGCCTCCCCTACCGCTTCGAGAAGAACGTGGAGAATGCGGCCGATGCCATCCCGGAGGAAATCACCGACAAGGACCGCGCCCATCGCCGGGACTTCCGCAACGTCCTCACCTTTACCATTGACCCCACCGACGCCAAGGACTTCGACGATGCCCTGAGCTTCCGCAAGCTGGAAAACGGCAACTACGAAGTGGGCGTACATATTGCCGATGTCACCTGGTACGTGCGTCCGGAGACGGACGTGGACAAGGAAGCCCAGGCCCGCGGCACCTCCGTCTATCTGGTAGACCGCACCGTGCCGATGCTGCCGGAGAAGCTCTCCAACAAGCTGTGCTCCCTGCGTCCGAACGAGGAAAAACTCACCTTCTCTGCCGTCTTTGAGGTGACGCCCCAGGCCAAGGTAATCAACCCCTGGTTCGGCCGTACCAATATCATTTCCGACTACCGCTTCGACTACGAAGGCGCACAGGCCATCATCGAGGGCGCCAAGCCCGCAGAGGTGCCGGCCGAGATTCAGGAGGCTGTGCTCACCCTGAACGGCCTAGCCCAGAAGCTGCGCGCCAAGCGTTTCAAGGAGGGCGCCGTGAACTTCGACCGCCCGGAGATGAAGGTAGACGTGGACGAAAACGGCAAGCCCATCGGCGTGCACCAGAAGTTCTCCAAGGAGGCCAACTGGCTCATCGAGGAGTTCATGCTGCTGGCCAACCGCAGCGTGGCGGAATTCGTCGCCACGGGCGGGAAGATGGGCGGGAAGGCATCGGCCAAAGCCAAGACCTTCGTCTACCGTGTCCACGACGAACCCAACATGGAGAAGCTCAGCGGCCTGCGGGACTTCGCCGGCCACTTCGGCTATAAAGTAGGGCCGATGGAAGGCGGTCGCGACATCGCGAAGAGCCTCAACAGCCTCATGAAGGAGGCCGATAATAAGCCGGAGCTCGCCGCCATCCAGATCCTGGCGCTGCGCTCCATGGCCAAAGCCTGCTATTCGACGGACAACATCGGCCACTATGGCCTGGCGTTCCGCTTCTATACGCACTTCACCTCCCCCATCCGCCGCTACCCCGACATGATGGTGCACCGCCTGCTGGCCCGTTACCTCCAGGGCGGCGACAGCGCCAACGCCGATTTCTACGCCCTCCAGTGCAAGCATGCCTCCGAACGGGAGGTCATCGCCGCCGAGGCCGAGCGCGAAAGCATCAAGTACAAGCTGGTGGAATTCATGCAGGACAAAGTGGGCCAGGAGTTCGACGGCCACGTGTCCGGCGTGACGGAATGGGGCATTTACGTAGAGATTGAGCCCACCAAGATTGAGGGCATGGTCCCCTACCGCACCATCAAGAGCGACTTCTTCATCTACGACGAGGAACACTACCGCGCCATCGGACGCCGCAGTCACCGTTCCATCCGCCTGGGAGACCCTATCCGCATCCGCGTCAAGGGCACTTCCCTGGAGCAGAAGCTGTTAGATTATGAACTTGTCGAGGAAGTAGAAGACAAAGTGCGCGATAACGCCGGCGCACAGACCGGCGATGGCATGAGCGCCGATGGCCTTGGAAATGACCTTCCGGTAGCCCATGCTGTCAAGCATGGCGGTGTGCGTCGAAAGAAAGCCGCTCCAGCACATGCCGATGGCGGTAAACACCGCGACGGTGTTGCCGTCAAGAAAACCGGCCGCGTTAAAAGTGGGAAGAAGGCCTAAGGCCGCACCCACCGCACCGAGGGCTGTCATCGGGAAGGCGATGAGCTCCATCTGCTCGAAGCCGAACAGCCATTCGAATACCCAGTGAATCTTTTCCGCCAGCCAGGGCAGCACAGGCACGCCTTGACTGGCGGACCCATTGTATACACCCTCCGGACCGGCGCCGAAGGTAATCATAATGACGGCCGTGGTGATGATGAGCACGCCGGGAATAATCTGCAGGCCCAGTTCCACACCGTTCTTACCGCCATCCAGAACAGCATTGAGGAAACGCATGAAGATGCTGTCCCGGTGCGTAGTTTCTTCCTCCACGCAAGGTTCCTCGGCCAGCTGGTCCAGCACAGGGGCATCCAGCTCCGGGAAAGCCTTGAGGCAGCTGCGCTGCATGATGCGGGTAGAGATGATGGAGCCGCAGAAGGCGCCGAACAGGCCCACCAGCGCACCGGTGACCTGGCCGTAGCCGATCATGGTAATAATAACGACGAAGCCCATGCCGAAGGCCGTACCGAAGTTGGTCAGGGAGATGAGCTGGTATTTCTTGAAGAAGGAGGAGAAGCTACGGTCCTTGGACAGGGTGATGATGGCCGGGTTATCCGAGAGGAAAGTCATTACGGCACCCAGGGCGGCAACGCCCGGGAGGTTATACAGGGGTTTCATCATGGGACGCAGGAAGCGCTCCAGCAGGGAAACCACGCCGAACTCCGACATGAGCTTGGACAGCGCACCCGTAAGCACTGTAATGCCCATAAGGTAGAAAACCGTATTGAGCAGCAGGTCGTGGGCCGTGTTCATCACGGTCCTGATCATGTTGCCGCCGCCCATCCTGTATCCTAAGAAACAGAAAGATACGACGAGCAGGACCAGAAATACGATGGCTTCAAGCGTAGATCGACGGGATTTCATATCATTTGTGGTTAGTACTCACAAATGTATAAAATTTATCGATACAATTCACGCAGGACGGCAAGGGATTTTACCTGGATGTTGGAGTCGGTGTGAAAGGACAGGTACAGCAGCAGGGAGTCGCACAGGGCGTTGCGCGTGGCGCCGTTCAGCGGCAGCAGCATGCTCTCCCCGAAATTGGCGCTCACGAGCGCTTTCATCGGGACCAGATGCTCTGCAGCGAAGGGGGCGATGTCGTCGAAGGTGGGACGGAAACCCAGGGCGCCCGCCAGCTCCAGGAGGAAGCGGACGGGGAAGTTGGCGAAGTCGGCCTGCAAGGCGTTCAGCGTAAGGATACTGCCGATGCACCAGTCGTACAGACCATCCTCATTGGCCCCGTCCCTGAGGGTGCGCAGCAGCACTTCCGACAGAAACAAGGTCATGGTATTCTTCTGGAGATGGCCCCGGATGCCCGGCAGCCCGTCTTTAAGGGAGATGTTACGCAGGGTCCACAGCTCGCTTTTGCTGTTTTCCACTACGTCGGCCTCCAGGATGTTCAGGGGGAGAAAAAGGGTGGTGCCGGTTTTTTTGGCACTGCGTACCAGAAAGCCCCGGCGTCCGAATTCACGTGACAGCGTATGCACCACAAGGGCGTTGTCGCCCACTTTGGTGGTGGCAAGTACGATGAATTCTGTCGTTAGGGAATTCACTTTTTCTTTAAGTACTCGGCCATGGCGCGCAGGGCTTTTCCACGGTGGGAAATGGCGTTCTTCACGCTCTCGCCCAGTTCGGCGTTGGTCTTGTCGTAACCTTCAGGGATGAAGATGGGGTCGTAGCCGAACCCGCCCTTCCCGGCACGTTTGAGGGCGATGGTGCCCTCCATGACGCCGTCGAAGAAGTGGCGACGGCCGTTGAGAATGAGGGTGACACTGGTGCGGAAACGGGCGTTGCGATTGGCTTTCGGGGTGGCCAGGCCGTTGGTGCGGGCCATGGCGGCTTCCTTTTCGCGGCGGGCGATTTCGCTCATCAGCTTTTCGATGTTGGCATCGGGATTTTTGTCGGGGCCGGCGTAGCGGGCGGTTTCAACGCCGGGTGCGCCACCCAGGATGTCTACTTCCAGGCCGGAGTCGTCTGCGAAGCAGTTCAGACCGGTCTTTTTGTAAATATAGTCGGCCTTCTGCATGGAGTTGGCCCGTAAGGTGTTCCCGGTCTCCGGGATTTCCTCGGTGATACCGAGTTCTGCGGGGGTAACGAGCTCAAAACCCTCGCCCAAAATTTCGGCGGCTTCCCGGATCTTTCCGGGATTGCTCGTTGCAAAAACGATCTTCATAATACACTAAATAAATTCCGGCGCAAAGGTACGAATAAATTCCTAAAATTTAAAATTTTAAGAACTACATTGTACGACCAATCAGGCTGTGTGCGAAGTCTTTAAGCGCCTGAAGGCCCTCGGCGCCGAGCTGGGCATCGGCCGCCTTGGCGATGGCGCGGGCCGACAGCTCTCCGATGGCCGCGCGGGCGGCATCGGCCAGTCCTACTTTGTCGTAGATGGCCTTGACGCGGGCGATCTTGGCGGCCTTCTCCTCGTCGGTAACGGCGGGGGCGGCCATGGCGGCCTCGAGTCCATCGGCCCCGAGCTCCTGCGCCCGCACGGTAAGCCAGGATTTTTTCTCGTTCAGGATGTCGCCGCCGATGGGCTTGCCGAAGACCTTCTGGTCTCCGTAGGCGTCCAGGTAATCGTCGGCCACCTGGAAAGCCAGGCCCAGGTTATAGCCGTATTCGTAGAGGCACTGCTGGCTGTGTTTGTCGGCGCCGCCGATGAGGGCGCCCATCTGCGCCGCGCAGGCGATGAGCACACCCGTCTTAAGACCGATCATCTGCATGTACTCCTCCATGGAGACGCTGCTGCGTTTTTCGAAGTCCATGTCCATCTGCTGGCCGTCGCACACCTCCGAGGCAGTCTTGGAGAACAGCGCCAGGGCTTCCGGCAGCACGGCGGCAGGCGCCTGGGCAATGCGTTTGTAGGCGTCGATGCACATGACGTCGCCGCTGAGGATGGCGGTGTCTTCGCTCCACTTCTTCCACACGGTGTCGTGGCCGCGGCGAAGGGGGCTGCGGTCCATGATGTCGTCGTGGATGAGGGTGAAGGTATGGAAGACTTCCAGGCCGGCGGCGGGCTCCAGGATTTCAGGTTTCAGCTCACTGGCGAACATGCCGTAGGTGAGCAGGCACAGGCGGGGACGGAGACGCTTTCCGCCGATGGAAATCATGTAGCGGAGCGGGTCGTACAGGCCTGCGGGCTCTTTCTGGAACTCAATCTGGCCGAACAGATCTTTTACGGCCTGGGAAATGGTATTTTCTGCGATCATGGGTAGGCGACTTATCATACAAAGATAGCATATATTTTCGTACCTTTGCGCCATGAATCCCAAAGAACTTGAAATCATGGCGCCCGCCGGCAGTTTCGACTGCCTGCTCGCTGCCATCGAAGGGGGCGCCGATTCTGTGTACTTCGGTATCGGCCACCTGAATATGCGTTCGCATTCGGCGAACAACTTCTCCCGCGAGGACCTGCCCGAAATCATGCGCATCTGCCGCGCCTACGGCATCAAGGCCTACATGACCATGAATATCACCATGTACGGGGAGGACCTGCAGGCGGCTTACGAGACGCTGGACAGCGCCGCCGAGGCGGGCGTTGACGCCATCATCGCCTCAGACATGGCGGTGATCCTGTACTGCCGCAAGGTGGGGCTGGAGGTGCATATCTCCACCCAGCTGAGCATCTCCAACCTGGAGGCCCTGCGCTTCTATGCCCAGTGGGCCGATGTAGTGGTGCTGGCCCGGGAACTCCGTCTGGAGCAGGTGCGGGAAATCTACGAAGGGATTGTGCGCGAGAACATCTGCGGCCCTTCGGGGAATCTGGTGCGCATTGAGATGTTCGCCCACGGCGCGTTCTGCATGGCCGTCTCCGGCAAGTGCTACCTGTCCCTGGCCGCCTATGGCGAAAGCGCCAACCGCGGTGCCTGCATGCAGGTATGCCGCCGCGGCTACCTGGTCACCGACTACGAGACCGGCAACGAGATTCACATTGACAACAAATACATGATGTCCCCCAAGGACCTGTGCACCATTGAGTTCGCAGACAAGTTCGTGGAAGCGGGCGTGAAAGTGTTCAAGATAGAAGGCCGCGCCCGCAGCGCCGACTATGTAAAGACGACCGCCCGGTGCTACCGCAAGGCGGCCGATGCCGTGGCCGATGGCAGCTTCACTCCCTCCCTTGGCGCCGCGCTGAAAGAGGACCTGGCGACAGTGTTCAACCGCGGCTTCTGGGACGGCTATTATCTGGGTGCCCGCATGGGTGAATGGAGCGCCGTCTACGGCAGCCACGCCACCCGCACCAAGGTCTATGTGGGCAAGGTGACCAACTGGTTCGCCCGCATCAATGTGGTAGAAGTTCAGGTAGAGGCCACGGAACTGCACCAGGGAGACGTTCTTCTGTTCACCGGCCACAAGACCGGTGTCCTGGAGGTGACGGCCGATGACCTCCGCGTGGACCTGGCCCCCGCCGCAGTCGCACCCCAGGGCGTGCGCTGTTCCATCGCCGTTCCCGTCGCCGCCATGCCGGAGGACAAAGTCTTCGACGAGTCCCTCCTCCATCCCCGCCGCGGCGACAAGGTGTTTATCTGGCGGTAATTTTCTCGCGTGGGCCCCTCCCGCGCACATGGTACTTATCGCATTTATATTCAGCTATTTAGCACAGCAGACGGGTCATATTTTACCACCCGTCTGCTGTGCTAAACTATTGGTAATCAGAGCCATAAACACCACGGAATTCTCTATCACAATTGGAGGGCCGATGTCCCCCTCCAACCTTGGCAAATTTTTTGTACCTTTGGACCAGTTATGAAACGAATCGTGATTATGCTGGCCGCAGTGGCGGCCATTTCCGTGAGCGCCTCGGCGCAGTCCAAGAGTTTTACCCTGGGCAAGTGGGTAGAGGTGCAGAATGCTATTCTGAAAGAGTTGAACCGTTCCTATGTGGATTCCCTGGAAGTGGGCCGCATTGAACGGGCCGGCGTGAATGCCATGCTGGAAGCGCTGGATCCCTATACCGTGTATGTGCCGGAAGAGGAGCAGGAAGATTTCCAGATGATGCTGAACAATACCTACGGAGGTATCGGCGCCATCATCTACAAGCCCGATGTAAACGGGAACGTCATCATCAACGAGCCCTATGCCAACTCGCCGGCTGCCAAGGCCGGCCTGCACTGCGGCGACGAAATTGAGATGATTGACGATATTTCCACCCACGGCCTCACCAGCCAGGAGAGCAGCGACCGCATGCGCGGCAAACCCGGCACCAAGGTCGTGTTCAAGGTGAAAAAACTTCGCGGCGGAGACGGCTGGAAGGCCGGCGAGACCATCGAGGTGCCCGTAATCCGCGAACGCATCGTGCTGCCCTCGCTCTCCTACGTGGGCATGCTCAACGAAAAGGACGGCTATATCCTGCTGGACAAGTTCACCGACGGGGTGGGCCAGGGTATCCGCGACGCGTACTTCAAGCTGAAGGCCGATGGCATGCAGCGCCTGGTTCTGGATCTCCGTGGCAACGGCGGCGGTCTGATGAACGAAGCCGTGAACATCGTCTCGCTCTTCGTGCCGAAAGGCTCCGTGGTGGTAACTGCGAAGGGCCGTTCGGCCGCCGAGTCGGTCTACAAGACCATGACCGAGCCCGTGGATACCGAGATTCCCATCGTGGTGCTGGTTGACAGCGGGAGTGCATCGGCCTCCGAAATCGTCTCCGGCGCCCTGCAGGACTACGACCGCGCCACTATCATCGGCACGCGCACCTTCGGCAAGGGCCTCGTGCAGAGCATCCGCCCGCTTCCCTATAACGGTCAGCTCAAGCTCACCACGGCCAAGTACTACACGCCGTCGGGCCGCTGCGTGCAGGCCATCGACTACTCCCACCGCAACGAGGACGGCAGCGTAGGCTATATTGCCGATTCCCTCACGCACAGCTTCACCACCGCCCACGGCCGCACGGTGAAGGACGGCGGCGGCATCACCCCGGACTTCGAGGTCAAGGCCCACCGCTATTCCCGCCTCACCTATTCGCTGGTGTACAGCGGCATTGTGGAGCAGTACGCGCTGGAGTTTGTGCGCAAGCATGCCTCCATCCCTGCCGTGGACGACTTCCACTTCACCGAATACGACGACTTCATTGCTTTTGCAAAAGATAAAGAGTTCGACTACCGCTCCAGCGCCCGCGCCCTTTTCGACGAAATGAAAAAGACGCTCTCCGAAGACGGACTCACCGACACCATGGCTCCCCAGCTGGAAGCCCTCCAGAAGTCCCTGGACATGGACAAGGAAACCTTCCTGAAGCTGAAAAAGGATGAGATCATTCCCTTCATCGAAGAAGAAATCGTGGTTCGCTACTACTTCCAGGAAGCCGGCATCCGCGTACGCATCCGCTACGACGAGCAGCTGCACAAATCCCTCGAGCAGCCGGCCATCAGCTTCTGAGCGGCGCCCCCGTGCTTTCCCGGCGCTGGAGGATCGAAAGTATTGGAATATGGGAAAAAAGGATTAAATTTGCGCACTCGTTTCTATTATTATGCGACGGATGCTAAAACAATTTAACCGACTTTTCATTCTTGCAGCAACCCTGACGGTGTTTGCCTGCCAAAACCATACACCTGTTTACAAGGATGCCAGCCGTAAAACGGAGGACAGAGTAAACGATCTGGTGGCCCGGATGACGCTCGAGGAGAAACTGGGACAGCTGCTTTGTCCCCTGGGGTGGCCGATGTATGAGAAGGTGGAGATGCCCGGTCAGGCCGGGCATGACGCACAATACGACGTGCAGATTTCTGACGCTTACCGGAAATTTATCGGGGAGCAGCATGGCGGCATGCTGTGGGCCACGTTCCGGGCAGACCCCTGGACGCGCAAGACGCTGGAGACGGGTCTGAACCCGCAGCTGGCCGTGAAGGCCTACAACGCCCTGCAGCACTATGCCATCGACTCCACCCGGCTGGGAATTCCCATCTTCCTGGCCGAAGAAGCCCCCCACGGACACATGGCCATCGGCACCACCGTGTTCCCTACCTCCATCGGCCTTAGTGCCACCTGGGATACGGACCTGATGGAGCAGGTAGGTACGGTCATCGGCTCCGAGCTTGCCGCACAGGGCGGGCACATCGGCTACGGCCCCGTCATCGACCTCAGCCGCGAGCCCCGCTGGTCCCGCGTGGAGGAGACCTACGGCGAGGACATGTACCTTACCTCGGAGATGGCATCGGCCATGGTGCGCGGTACGTCCGGCAAGGGCATCATCTCCACGCTTAAGCACTTCGTCGCGTACGGCATTCCGGAGGGCGGGCACAACGGAAGCCCCAGCCACATCGGCCCCCGCGACCTCGAAGAAAACGTCCTGCCTACCTTCAAGGCATCCATCGATAACGGCGCGCTCAGCGTCATGACCAGCTACAACACCATTGACGGCGTTCCTTCCACCTGCAACAAGGAACTCCTCACGGGCGTGCTGCGGGACCGCTGGAACTTCCAGGGCTTCGTGGTGAGCGACCTGGAGAGCATCGACGGCATTGCCGGCAGCCATCACGTGGCCTCCAGCAAGCAGGAAGCCGGCGAGATGGCCATCCGGGCCGGTGTGGACGTAGACCTGGGCGCCAACTGCTTCTCCCTCCTGAAGGAATCCGTTGAAAGCGGCCGCGTGAGCATGGAGGTGGTGGACCGCGCCGTGAAGCGCGTGCTCACCCGCAAGTTCGAAGCGGGCCTGTTCGACAACCCTTACCTCCCGGAGGATTCGGCCAATCAGGTGCGCAGCAGCGCCAACCTCGCCGTGGCAGCGCAGGCCGCCCGCGAAAGCGCCACCCTCCTGAAGAACGACGGCATCCTGCCGCTGAAGGAGGGCCTTCGCATCGCGCTCATCGGCCCCAACGCCGACAATATGTACAACCAGCTGGGCGACTACACCGCACCGCAGGACCCTGCGCACGTGGTGACCATGCTGGAAGGCCTGCAGGAAGCGGGCCTCAACGTGAACTACGTGAAGGGATGCGCCGTGCGCGACACCCGTAGCAACAGCATCGGCCAGGCCGTCGAGGCCGCCCGTCGCGCCGACGTGGTGGTGGCCGTTGTGGGCGGGTCATCGGCCCGCGACTTCCGCACGAAATACATCGACACCGGCGCCGCCGTGGTGGACGAGACCTCCGTCTCCGACATGGAGGCCGGCGAGGGCTTCGACCGCAGCACCCTGGACCTCCTGGGCCTGCAGATGCCCCTGCTGAAGGCGTTGAAGGCCACCGGCAAGCCGCTGGTGGTGGTGTACATCGAGGGCCGTCCGCTCAATAAGAATTGGGCCGATGAAAACGCCGACGCCCTCCTCACCCTGTGGTATCCCGGCGGCGAGGGCGGCAAAGCGCTGGCCGATGTTTTGACGGGCCGATACAACCCCGCCGGCCGCCTGAGCGTGAGCGTCCCCCGCAGCGTGGGCCAGCTGCCCGTATACTACAACCGCAGAGTCCCCTACAGCCACGACTACGTGGAAGAAAGCGCCAGCCCGCTGTATCCTTTCGGATATGGTCTGAGCTATACCACGTTTGAGTATAAGAACCTGAACGTGGAGATGGAGCAGGCCGGAAGGGTGAAAGTGGACGTGACCAATACCGGTGCTTTTGACGGCGACGAGGTGGTACAGGTCTATATCCGGGACCTGGTGGCCTCCACGGCCCGCCCCCGCAAGCAGCTGTGCGCCTTCAAGCGCGTGCACATCCGTGCCGGCGAAACCGTCACGGTGGAGCTGCCGCTGCGCTGGGCCTCCCTCGAGCTGGTGAATCCCGCCATGGAACGCGTAGTGGAACCCGGCGAGTTTGAGATTCAGGTGGGTGCCTCTTCTGAGGACATCCGACAGGTGTTTTCGTTAACAATCGAATAATGATTAAAACGGCCATTTTCATACTGAGCCTACTTCCCTACTGGCAGGACATCAACGTGACCTCCGTGAACGCGGAAACCCAGCGGACGGAAGTGGTTTATTATGCCGACAAAAAAGACGCCCTGAAAAAAGGCTTCCGCGAGAGCGAGAATTATGTAAGCCTGAACGGGGTGTGGGATTTCGGGTATTACGATGACTATCGGGAGATGACCGGTTATGACGGGAAGATTACGATCCCGGGAAACTGGGAAGTGCAGGGCTACGGCGTGCCGATTTACACGAACATCCCCTACGACTTCTGCCCGGTGAACCCGCAGCCCCCGCTGCTGCCGGAGAGCTTCCCCGCCGCCCTGTACCGCCGCAGTTTCACGGTGCCTGCGGGATGGAATGGCCGGGAGGTGTATCTGAACCTCTGCGGCAGCAAGAGCGGCACTTACGTATACGTGAACGGCCAGGAGATCGGCTACTCAGAAGACTCCAAGGACCTGGCCCGTTTCCGCATCACCGACGCCCTGCAGGAGGGCGAGAATGAACTGGTCCTGCACATCTACCGCTATTCCACCGGCTCCTACCTGGAGGACCAGGACTTCTGGCGTCTGTCCGGTCTGGAGCGCGACGTATACCTTTCCAGTGAAGCGGCCCACACGGGATTCGACTTCACCGTGGTTTCCACCCTCACGGAGGACCTGAAGACGGGCCTCTTTACCCTGAACACCCGCTCCGAAAAGCCGGTGCAGGTGCGTTACGAACTGCTGGACCCCGCCGGCGAAGTGGTGGCGCAGCAGGCTTTTGAAGTGAACGGCAAGCGCAGCGGCACCGCCGACAGCATCCCGGGCGTGAAGGCCTGGAGCGCAGAGACGCCGGTACTGTACACGCTGCTGCTGGAAGTAAACGGAGAGTACACGAGGTTTCATGTGGGATTCAGGAGGCTGGAGATAAAAGAGATGCCCGGTCAGGCCGGGCATGACGTAAACGTACTCTTAGTGAACGGCCAGCCGGTGAAGTTCAAGGGCGTAAACCTGCATGAGCACAACGCTTACACCGGGCATTACGTAACGAAGAAAGACCTCCTGGAGGACATGCGCCTGATGAAGGAGGCCAACATCAACGCCATCCGCACCTGCCATTATCCGCAGGGCCGCGAGTTCTACGAGCTGTGCGACTCCCTGGGCTTCTACGTGTACGACGAAGCCAATATCGAATCCCACGGCATGGGCTACAGCCCGGACAAGACCCTGGGCAACAAGCCCGAATGGCTGCCCAAGCACATGGACCGCACCCTGAACCTGTACTACCGTACCGCCAACTACCCCTGCGTCACTTTCCTGTCCCTGGGCAACGAGGCCGGCAACGGTTGCAACTTCTACGAGACCTACAACGCCCTCAAAGCTCTGGAGAAGGACGGCCAGAACCGCCCCATCGTATACGAGCGGGCCGAGTTCGACTGGAACACGGACATCATCGTACCGCAGTACCCCGGCGCCGACTGGTTTAAGAAAATGGGCGAGACCTACACGGAGCGTCCCGTCTGCCCTTCCGAATATGCCCACGCCATGGGTAACTCCACCGGTTCGCTGGACCTGCAGTGGGAGCAGATTTATGCCCACCCGCAGCTGCAGGGCGGCTTCATCTGGGACTGGGTGGACCAGGGCCTGTATGACAAGGAGCGCGGCTGGACCTACGGCGGCGACTACGGCGAGAACGCCCCCAGCGACGGCAACTTCTGCTGCAACGGCATTGTGAACCCGGACCGCCGGCCCCATCCCGCCTACTACGAAGTCAAGCATGTTTACCAGGACGTGAGCATTACGCCCGTAGACCCGGCAAACGGCCTCTTCCAGATAGAAAACCGCCATTACTTCACTGACCTCAGCCGTTACAACGTCTCCTACTGGGTAGAACGCGACGGCAAGCGTCCCTTCTGGTGGAGAAAGCGCAAACTGCAGTTCTCCACCGCCCCGCAGGAAAGCGAAACCTTTACCATCCGCCTGCCGCGCATGAACAAGCCGGCGCAGTACCGCGTTTGCTTCGAAGTGCGCCTGGACGGCAAAGTCGTCGCCAGCGATGAGGCCCTCCTCAAGGACAGCCGTGTGCGGGAAGAGCGCAGCGTAAAAGGCAGCGTGAGCCTGGTGGAAACCGACTCCACCTTCGTCCTCACCAGCCGCCGTGCCCGCCTGGTTTTCCAGAAGGCCGATGGCTATGTGCAAAGCTGGACCGTCAAGGGCCGCGACGTCATCGATCCGGCCTTCGGCCTGCGCCCGAACTTCTGGCGTCCCTCCGTGGATAACGACTACGGCAGTGGAGAACCGGTGCGGTCCGGAGCGTATCGGCAGGCATCGGCCCCCTCCTGCGTGATGGCCGAGGAGCAGGCCGACGGCAGCGTCCTCATCCACGTCATCGGCGAGGGCGTGCGTGCCTGCGAGGACTACACTTTCTTTGCCGATGGTTCCCTGAAGATCGACGTCCAGACGGCGCCGGCGGGGGAAATCGGCCTTGATTTCTGGCATCGCGTCATGATTCCCCGCCTGGGACTGCGCTTCCGCGTGGCGAAGGACGGTTTCCGCTACTTCGGGCGTGGACCGTGGGAGAACTACGTCGACCGCCGCAGCGGGACGTTTAAGCGCGTGTGGAAGGCATCGGCCCGCGAGCAGTATTACCCGTACGTGCGTCCGCAGGAGACCGGCCACCACACCGACGTGGAATGGCTGGAGGTGGGCCGACTGACCATCACCGCCAGCGAGCCCTTCGAGTTTAACGTCCTGCGCCAGAGCGTGGAGGACCTGGACGGCGGCGTGCCCAAACGGCAGACGCATGTGGCCGATGTCCCCGCGCGGGACTATACGGAGGTGTGCCTGGATTACCGCCAGTCGGCCGTTGGCGGCTACGACAGCTGGGGCAACCGCCCGGAAGCTTCGCGCATGCTCTGGGCCGATGAAACATACGATTACAGCTTCCTGCTGATTCCCGGTAAGCGGGGCGAAAAAGCCAACCAATTTTCCTTATGAGAAACCTGTATATCATTACTTCCTTAGCCATCATCGTCGCCATGGGCTGCACCTGCTCGCCCAAGAACAAAGTCGAGCAGCCCTCCGAAAAGACCGTCGCTGTCACCGGGGTATCCCTCACCCGCAGCGAAATGCAGCTGGGTGCAGGCGACAACTTCAAACTCGTGGCCCGCGTGAGCCCGGCCAACGCCACCAACCCCAGCGTGCGCTGGAGCAGCGACAAGCCGGAAATCGTAAGCGTAGATGCCGAGAGCGGCGACGCCAGGGCCCTCTCCGAAGGCAGCGCCTCCGTCACGGCCACCACCGCCGACGGCGGCTTCACGGCCTCCTGTGCCGTTACGGTGAAGGGCAGCTATACGCCTCCTACGCCGAACCCCAACCCGAATCCGGAACCCGAGCCCACCGACCCGGGCGCACCGGCCGCTCACGGCGCCCTGCCCACGGAAGGACAGGTAGCCTGGCAGCAGCAGGAAATGCTCATGTTCTTCCACTACGGACAGGCCACCTTCTCCGGCTGGGACGGCGAGAATACAAGCTGCAACGGCACCGCCTGGAGCGAAAGCCTGCTCCTGCAGAACTATAAGCCCACCACCATTAACACCGACCAGTGGGTGAAAGTGGCCCACGACAACGGCTTTAAGGAGATTATCATTACCGCCAAGCACCACGAC
>Ga0310786_10002709_pt1 | contig 26631 bp, 21 predicted proteins | sample AusTroGonzalo_MG_FD_203881 | JGI IMG/M metagenome (GOLD analysis project Ga0310786, IMG submission 203881) | Bovine rumen microbial communities from tropical cattle in Woodstock, Queensland, Australia - Gonzalo_03 (v2) (version 2) | ecosystem: Host-associated > Mammals > Digestive system >...
GTCTCTGTAGATTGAGTTCCATATTGGTCTTTTCTGCCGGATTCAGGGTTTCTTTTTCCGAACCGTCGCTTCGCGACCCCTCCCAACATTCGCGCTTCGCGCTCATTGGGCCCCTCCCTCTTATATTGCCGAGGGTGGCATAGGTTCGGAAAAAGAAACCCTGAATCCGTCGATACTAATGTTACTGGATCATGATTGGCATCAGGATGCCGCATACCTTTTCGGTCTCGGCCTCTTCCTCGGCGGGGAGGAGCAGGGCGGCGCGACGGGCATCGGCAAACTTGATGACCAGGCTGTTGCAACCCATGTTGGAAAGGATTTCCGTGAGGAAGGTGGATTTGAAGCCGATGGTGAGTTCCTCACCGGCGTAGTTGCAGTTAATCTTTTCGTAGGCGGCGAGGGCGAAGCCCAGGTCCTGTGCAGAGATCTCCAGCTGGCCTTCCTTCAGGGTGAACTTGATATGGTTGCTGGCCTTGTTGGCGCACACGGCTACACGCTTGACGGTGTTCAGCAGGAGCTGACGGTCTATCTGCAGCACGTTGGCATTGTTCATGGGGATGACGTCGCGGTACTTGGGGTACTTGCCCACAACCAGGCGGCAAACCATGGTGGTGCTGCCGAAGGTGAACTGGGCGGTGGCGCTGTCGAAGGCGATTTCTACGTTTTCTGCATCCTTGCCGATGATGGAGCGCAGCACGCCGGCCGGCTTCTTGTGCAGGATGAAGGAAGCCTTTTCGGAGGCCTGGACGTCCTTGGTGGTGTAGCAGATGAGTTTATGGGAATCTGATGCAACAAGCGTGGTGCTTTCCGGAGCAATATCGAAGAAAATACCGTTCATGGCCGGACGGATTTCATCGTCGGCGGTGGCATAAATGGTGCTCTGGATGCCTTCCACCAGGCTCTCGGCCGGGAACACAACCTTGAGGGCGTCGTCGCCGGTGGTCTTGATCTCCGGGTAATCGTCGGCCGGGAAGTAAGGGAGGGCCGAGTTACCGCTGGCCCAGGTGCACTCGAAGGAGCTGTCGCTCACGGTCTTGATGCCCACGGGCTGGTCCGGGAGTTCTTTCAGCAGGTCAATCATGTGGCGAGCGGGAACGGCAATGGCGCCGTCCTTTTCTGCCACGTCCACCTCGATGCTGGTGCGCAGCGTGAGTTCCGAGTCCGATGCGGTGATTTCAAGTTTGCCGTCTTTCAACACAAACAGGAAATTCTCCAGAATGGGCAGCGGAGACTTGGACGGAATGGCCTTGGAAACATCCATCAGGGCCTTCAGAAGATTGGTGCTGGAAATAGTCAGGTTCATATAGCGCTACTTTTATATTCTTTTTGTTCTACAAGCATACAAATATAAACATTTTCTCACAAAATCCAGCCCGCCGCCCCGAATAATCTTCGCCCTCCCGCTGCGTCTAAAAATAACGATGCCCGGTCGGGGCCGGGCATGACGGAGCCGGGCATGACGGGCCCGGAATGACGGAAGGGATTACTTATGCCGAAGCGCGAGCTCTTGCTCGAGGTCGGCGAGGGTGACGCCCTGGCTCTCCATGAGAACAAGCAGGTGATAGAGCAAGTCAGACGCCTCGTAGATGAAGCGGGAGCGGTTGCCGTCAACGGCTTCGATGACCGCCTCGCCGGCTTCTTCCAGCACTTTCTTGCCAATGACCTTGGGGCCTTTAATGAACAGCTTGGTCGTATACGAACCTTCAGGCAACGAAACATGTCGCCCGGCAACTACCCCGGCCAGCGTGCGCACAAATCCTTCATCCTCTGCAGTGTCAAAACAGGACGTAGTTCCTCTGTGGCAGGTAGGCCCATCCGGACGGGCCCGCACCAGCAGCGTGTCGCTATCGCAGTCGGCGTACATGGACACCACGTGCAGATAATTCTTGCTGGTCTCGCCCTTGGTCCAGAGGCACCCGCGCCCGCGGGACCAGAACGTAACCAGACCCGTAGCAGCGGTCTTCTCAAAAGCCTCACGGTTCATATAGCCCAGCATGAGCACCTTCAGGGTGGTGTCGTCCTGGATGATTACCGGCAGCAGGCCGTCGGCGTTTTTCTTCAAATCAAAGTCTTCGAATTTCATATTCTTACAGGAATCTGAGCGTTAAACAGGGCCTGCTTCAGGGCAGGGATGGGAATCTGACCATAGTGGAAGATGCTGGCGGCGAGGGCGGCATCGGCCTTGCCCACGGTGAGCACGTCCACAATGTCGGCCACCGACCCCGCGCCGCCGGAGGCGATCACCGGGATGGAGAGCTCGGCGGAAAGCTTCGCGTACACGTCACAGGCATAGCCGGCGCGCGTGCCGTCGTGGTCCATGGACGTGAAGAGAATCTCGCCGGCACCGCGCTCCTGCGCCTCGCGGGCCCAGTCAAAGAGCTCGCGGTCCGTGAACTTCGAGCCGCCGTGGGTGGTGCACATCCATCGGCCCTCCACACATTTCGCGTCGATGGCCACCACCACGAACTGGTTGCCGTACTGCGCGGCCAGGCGGCTTACGAGGGAAGGGTCGGCCAGGGCGGCGCTGTTCACCGAGACCTTGTCGGCCCCGGCCTCCAGGAGCCGTGCGGCGTCTTCCACCGAGCCGATACCCCCGCCCACCGTGAAGGGAATGTCAATGCGCTGGGCGATCCGCTGCACAAGGGAGACGAAGGTGCTGCGTCCCTCGCGGGTGGCGCTGATGTCCAGGTAAACCAGCTCGTCGGCCCCGTCGCGGGCATACTGCGCGCCCATTTCCACGGCGTCACCCACCTCGCGGAGCCCCTCGAAGTTGATGCCTTTCACCACGACGCCGTCCTTGACGTCCAGGCAGGGAATTATGCGTTTTGCGACCATAAAGCGATGTCTTTCAGGGTAATACGTTGTTCGTAGAAGGCCTTGCCAACAATGACCTTGCGAAGGCCCAGGGCGTCCAGCGCGCGGATGTCGTCCATCGAGGAAATGCCGCCGGAGACCGTAAAGGAAAGGGAAGGATAGGTCGATTGCAGCCGTTCATAGAGGGCCGATGAAGGCCCCTGCAGCATGCCGTCGCGCGAGATGTCCGTGACGATGGACTCCCGCAGGCCGAGCGGCTCGAAGCGGCCGACGAGCTCCTCCAGCGTGAAGGCCGATAGCTCCGTCCAGCCCTTGACGGCCACATAGCCGTCGCGGACATCGGCCCCCAATATCAGCTTGGCGCCGAAGCGGGAGAGCCACTCCTCGAAGCGGGAAGGCTCCAGCGCGGCGACGCTGCCCACGATGGCATGCGTGGCGCCGGCGTTGAAGACGGCAGACAACGCCTCGGGCGAGCCGATTCCGCCGCCCCATTCCAGCTCGCAGGACACCGCCGAAGCGATGCCTTCCAGCACGCGCAGGTTGCAGGGAGCGCCGGCCTTGGCACCGTCCAGGTCTACCAGGTGGATGCGGGAAACGCCTGCATCGGCAAACTGTTTTGCCTGCTCTACCGGCGAAGCGTCGTAGACTTTTTTCTGCCCGTAGTCGCCCCGGGTGAGGCGGACGCAGCGGCCGTCCATCAGGTCAATGGCAGGTACAATCTGTATCATAAGGCCAGGAAGTTTTGCAGGAGCTGCGCGCCCACAGGGCCGCTTTTCTCCGGGTGAAACTGCGTACCGTAGAAGTTCTCCCACTTGAGGGCGGCGCTGAATCGCTTGTCCCCGTGCAGGCAGGTGGCGATGGTGTCCGGACAAAGCGGCGCATAGTAAGAGTGCACAAAGTAGAAGTGCGAACCGCCGTCAATGCCCTTGAACAGTTTGCTGTCCAGATTGCCAACAGCATTCCAGCCCATGTGCGGCACCTTGGCATCCGGGGCTTCCACAAAGCGGGATACCCGTGCGTCAAACAGCCCCAGGCCCGCGTCCATTCCTTCTTCCGAGCTTCTGCACATCAGCTGCATGCCCACGCAGATGCCCAGTACGGGCTGCCTCAGGCGCACGATGACATCGGCCAGCCCCGTGGCGCGGAGGCTCTCCATCGCCCGGCCAGCATGGCCTACGCCGGGGAGGATGACTTTGTCGGCCGCCATAATCTTCGCCGGGTCCGCCGTCAGTTCGTAGGAGGCCCCCAGGCGGGCGAGGGCATTCTCTACCGAGCAGATATTGCCCGCTTCGTAATCGATAATCGCTATCATAAAAGTCCTTTGCTGGAAGGTAAATCGTAAGAGAAGACATTGCGGCGCACGGCCTGCTTCAGGGAGCGGGCGAAGGCCTTGTAGATGCCCTCGGCCAGGTGGTGGTTGTTCTCCCCGCGGGCCTGCACATAGATATTGGCCTGCATGGCATTGGCCAGGGACTTGAAGAAGTGCTGGAACAGCTCCGTGGGCATGTCGCCCACATATTCCCGCGTAAACTGCACGTCCCAGACCAGCTCGCTGCGGCCGCCGAAGTCCAGCAGCACAATGGCGCGGCTCTCGTCCATGGGCAGTGCAAAGCCGTAACGCTCGATGCCCCGTTTGTCGCCGAGGGCCTGGCGCAGGGCCTCGCCCAGCACAATGGCCGTGTCTTCCACGCTGTGGTGCTCGTCCACTTCCAGGTCTCCCTTGCAGCTAACCTGCAGGGCAATGCCGCCGTGGGTCACCAGCTGATTCAGCATGTGGTCCAGGAACTTAAGGCCCGTATCAATGTTGGAAGCGCCTTTGCCGTCCAGATCTACCGTAATCTTAATATCCGTTTCGGCCGTCTTGCGCGCAATGGTGGCGCTGCGGGAAGTGGAACGGATGGTCTCCACAATCTGAGCCCAGGAAAGCGGGCCCACCTGCAGCCCCGTGCAGCCCAGATTGGCCGCCAGCTGCAGGTCCGTCTCGCGGTCCCCGATCACAAAGGAAGCCGCCAGGTCGTACGAACCGTCCATGTACTTGCCGAACATCCCGGTGCCGGGCTTGCGGCAGGGCGAACCGTCCTCCGGGAAATGCCGGTCGATAAGGATGTCGTCAAAGCGCACGCCTTCCCCTTCGAGGGTGGCGAGGAGGAAGTTCTGGGCGGGCCAGAAGGTCTCCTCCGGGAAGGCCGATGTTCCCAGCCCGTCCTGGTTGGAAGCCATCACCAGCTCGTACCCCAGGCCCATGAGCGCCTTCATGCCGGAGATGGCTCCGGGCACGAACTGCACCTTGTCCAGGGCGTCGATCTGCTCGTCGGCGGGCTCCTGCAGGAGTGTACCGTCGCGGTCGATGAAGATTACTTTACGCATAGTTTTGGAGGGATTTAAGGAGTCGGTCGTTTTCGGCGGGAGTGCCCACCGTCATGCGCAGGCAGCCGGCGCAGCCGGGCACACGGGAACGGTTGCGCACGATGATGCCGTCGTTCAGAAGATGGAAGTACAGCGCGTCGGGGTCGGTCACCTCTACCAGCAGGAAGTTGGCGTCGCTGGGCCAGACCTTCTTCACGCAGTCAATGCCCGGAAGGGCTTCCGTGAGGCGTTCCCGCTCGGAGATGAGCGCTTGAATCTCGGCCTCGCGTCCGGTCTGCAGCGCCTTCAGCGCCAGTTCCTGCGTGGCTTCGGAGATGTTGTAAGGGTATTTCACGCGGTTCATCAGCTCGATGATGTACGCATCGGCAAAGGCCATTCCCAGTCGCAATCCGGCCATGCCGTAGGCCTTGGAGAAGGTCTGCAGGACCACCAGGTTGGGGTATTCCAGCACGGCGCTGCGAAGGCTGCCCTTCGCGCTGAAATCGGCATAGGCCTCGTCCAGCACCACGATGCCGTTGAACTTCTGCACCAGGTTCAGAATCTCCTCCTTTGTGAAAGCGTTCCCCGAAGGGTTGTTGGGGGAGCAGAGGAAAAGCAGCTTCGTGCGGTCATCGGCCTTTGCTAACAGCTCCTCCGTGGGGAGGGAAAAGTCCGGGCCGAGGGCTACGCCACGCACCTCGACGTCGTTGATGTCGGCCGCCACGGCGTACATGCCGTAGCTGGGCACGATGGCCACAGCGTTGTCCCGGCCGGGCGTGCAGAAGATGCGGAACATGAGGTCGATGGCCTCGTCGCTGCCGTTCCCGAGGAAGATGTTCCCGACGGGCAGGCCTTTGATGGCCGATACGCGCGCTTTGAGCGCTTTCTGTCGGGGATCGGGGTAGCGGTTGTAGCCGATACCCTCGTAGGGGCTCTCGTTGGCGTCGAGGAAGACCTCCGGGGCGCCCTGACATTCGTCGCGGGCGGTGGAGTAGGGGAGAAGGGCGCTGATATTGGGGCGCACCAGGGCGGCAATCTTATTCATCGGTACGGACTTTTACGGCGTTGGCGTGTGCGTCGAGCCCTTCGGCCGAAGCCATCTCGACGATGGTTCCCCTGAGGCCCTTGAGGCCTTCGCGGGTGATTTCCTGCAAGGTCATCTTGCGGTAGAAGCTGTCCAGGTTGACGCCGCTCATGGAGCGGGCCCAGGCAGAGGTGGGAAGGGTGTGGTTGGTGCCGGAGGCATAGTCACCGGCGCTTTCGGGCGTATAAAGGCCGACAAAAACGCTGCCCGCCGCGGTAATCTTGTCGGCGATGGCCCAGGGGTTCTCCGTGGCGATGATCAGGTGCTCGGGGGCGTAGGCGTTGGCAAAGTCAATGCGGTCCTCGAGCTTGCTGAACACGAAGGCACGGCTCTTCTCGAGGGCCTTCTGCGCAATACCGCAGCGGGGAAGGAGGGCGGTCTGCCGCTCCACCTCGTCCAGGATGGCCTGGGCGGTTTCGCGGGTATCGGCCACCAGCATCACCTGGCTGTCGGGGCCATGCTCGGCCTGCGAGAGGAGGTCGGCGGCGGCGAAGGCGGCGGGGGTGGAGGCATCGGCCATCACCATCACCTCGGAGGGGCCGGCGGGCATGTCGATGGCCACGGTGCCGGCGCTCAGCAGCTGCTTCGCGGTGGTCACGTACTGGTTGCCCGGGCCGAAGATTTTGTCCACTTTGGGGACAGTCTCGGTGCCGTAGGCCATGGCCGCGATGGCCTGCGCTCCGCCCAGCACGAAGATCTTGCGGATACCGCAGTAATCGGCCGTATAAAGCACTTCGGGGCTCACTTTGCCGTCCTTCCCGGCGGGGGTGCAGAGCACCACTTCGGGGCAGAGAGCGATGCGGGCGGGGATGGCCAGCATGAGCACGGTGGAGAACAGCGGCGCGCTTCCGCCGGGGATATAAAGGCCGATTTTGCCGATCGGCACGGGCCGCTGGATGCAGGTGACGCCGGGGGCGGTCTCCACGCGGATCTCCTTCGGCTGCTGGGCCTCGTGGAAGGCGCGGATGTTCTTGGCGGCATCGGCCACGGCGGCTTTCACGGCGGGGCTAACGGCCTGCGCGGCTTCGCGGATGGCGGCGGGGGAGACGGCGATTTCTTTCAGGGGACGGCCGTCGATTTCCTGCGAGATGCGCCTCAGGGCTGCGTCTCCCTGCTGGCGGACATCGGCCAGTATCTCTTCCACGCGTGCCTTTACCTGGGCGTTTCCGCTGGAAGGCCGGCGGCAGAGGAGGGCCCAGCTCAGGCGGGGCGGATTCACTTCAAAGCTGTTCATTTATTACGGGATGATTTTGTCAATGTTCAGTACCAGGATGCCTTCTGCGCCGATGGCTTTGAGGCGCTTGATTTTGTCCCAGAGGTCGGCTTCCTCCACCACGGAGTGCATGGAGCACCAGCCTTCGGCGGCCAGCGGCATGATGGTGGGGCTGCGCATGGCGGGGATAATCTTGATAGCCTCGTCCACGGCGTCCTTGGGGACGTTCATCAGGAGGTACTTTTTGCGGCGGCTCACCATGGCGGAGTCGATGCGGAAGAGCATCTCGTCCAGGACGGCCTGGCCGGCTTCGTCCAGCTTGCCGGAGGAGATGAGCACGGCCTCGGACCAGAAGACTTTTTCCACTTCCACCAGGCCGTTGGCTACGAGGGTGCCGCCGGAAGAAACGATATCAAAAATGGCGTCTGCGATGCCTGCAGCGGGGGCTACCTCTACGGAGCCGGTGATTACCTGCACGTTGGCGTCGATGCCTTTTTCCTTGAGCCAGTCGCCGAGGATCTTGGGGTAGGAGGTGGCGATGCGCTTGCCGCGGAACCAGTCGGGGCCGTCATAACCTGCGTTCTTGGGAACGGCCAGGGAGAGGCGGCAGGCGCTGAAGCCCAGGCGCTTGATTAATTGCACGGGGAGGCCGCGTTCCACCACTTCGTTGAGGCCAACGATGCCCAGGGCGGCGGTGCCGTCGGAAACCACCTGCGGGATGTCGTCGTCGCGCAGGTAGAGAAGCTCGATGGGGAAATTGGGGGCCTGCAGGAGGAATTTCCTGTGGGAGTCATCGAGGCCGATGCCGATTTCCCGCAGCAGTTCCGTGGTCTCGTCGCTCAGCCTTCCTTTAGATTGAATTGCCAGTCTTAACATATAATGGTTTTATTATAAAAAAAGGGCCTGCCTCTCCGGCAAGCCCTTTCTATGCATTGTTCATACACGAAACACCTACCGGTCCTGGAGAGATCGGTGATGATGGTGGTATGCGCTGTTCGTAAACATGTAGGGCAAAGTTATTAAGAATTTTTTAAAACGCAAAGGTTTTTTTGCGATTTGTCATTCTGAGCTCCTCCTCTTTGTCATTCTGAGCGAAGCGAAGAATCTAAAGGGAGGCTGTGAGAATTTCCAGAATGTCCTTTTCGTTCAGTGGCACGTAGGCCTTGTCCAGACCTTCATTCACGGCCACGTGGTGGGCCATTTCTTCCAGTCTTTCGGGGCCGATGCCCACTTCCTGCAGGTGCATCGGGATGCCAATCTCTTCGTAGAAGGCGTAGGTCATCTCGATGGCTTTTTCGGCAATCTCCTTTCCGGGGAGGTTGGGGTCGATGCCGAAGACGTTCACGCCATACTTCACGAATCTCGGAAGGGTCTTGGCGTTGAGGATGTGCTTCATCCACCTGGGGGTGATGATGGCCAGACCCACGCCGTGGGTAATGTCATAGTATCCGCTCAGGGCGTGCTCGATGCCATGCATCGGCCAGCCCGACCGGCTGTTTCCCAGACTCATGATGTCGTTGCACGCGAGGGTGCAGACGAACATCATCTCGGCTCGGGCCGTGTAGTCTTCGGGGTCTTCCAGGCAGGCCTTGCCGTTTACCATGAGGCTCTTGATGCCGGCTTCGCAGAATCCGTCGTTCATGAGCGTACTGTCTTCGCAGAAGTACTGCTCGAAGATGTGGTTCATGGCGTCGGCAATGCCGGCGGCAGTCTGCCACTTGTTCACGGTGAAGGTGTAGGTGGGGTCCAGGAAGGAGCACACCGGGAACAGCAGCGGGTCAATGTAGCCAATCTTGTCGTTGGTCTCGGTACGGGAGATTACGCCGCCGCAGTCATACTCACTGCCGGTAGCGGCCAGGGTAAGGATGTCCACGATGGGCAGGGCTTTCTGTGCCTTTACCTTATAAGATATCAGGTCCCAGGGCTCTCCGTCATAGCAGGCGCCTGCGGCAATGGCCTTGGAGCAGTCCAGCACCGATCCGCCGCCTACCGACAGAATCACTTCAATCTTGTTCTCCTTGCAGAGTCTTACACCCTCCAGCACCGAAGGGTTGTATTTCGGGTTCGGCTGAATCCCCGGGAGCTCGGTAATTTCGAAGTCCTTGAGGAGTTCCTTCACCTTGTCATAGAGCCCGATCTTCTTGATGCTTCCGCCCCCATACGTGAGCAGCACCTTCTTGCCAATTTTGCCCAGCACTTCCGGCAGCTTGGCCACAACCCCCTTTCCAAAGATAATCTTTGTCGGGGTGCAGTATTCAAAGTTTTGCATATCAGTGTCTTATTTATTACAGAATCTGCCCTGCGGCATTCTTCGTATCTACCTTTTCAATGATCTTCTCCAGGATACCCTCTTCGTCAAAGATGAACGTTCGTCTGAGTGTTCCCAGCACCGTTTTCCCGTACATTTTCTTTTCGCCCCAGGCACCGAATGCCTGCAGCATTTCCGTGGACGGATCCGAGAGCAGCCGGAACGGAAGCTCGTACTTTGCGCGGAACCCCGTGTGGGACTTCACGCTGTCCTTGCTCACGCCAACAACATTGTACCCCGCTTCCGTGAGCGCCGCATAATTGTCCCGGAAGCTGCAAGCCTCGGCCGTGCACCCGCTGGTGTTGTCTTTCGGATAAAAGTAAACAATGGTCTTTCGGCCCTTTCCAATAAAGTCCTCCGACCTGACGGTCTTCCTGTCCTGGTCCACCACCTCAAAGGCTGGCATCTTATCTCCAATCTTAAGCATAGTCTCAGTGTTTTCCCCAAAGATAAGCAAAATTTCCACAATGCGCCGGGGACCGTTTGGCCACTCTGGTGCCCGCGCGGTATTGTGACGTGGCATAGCTTTTGAAACTTAGTGGCCCGGACTAAAATTTAAAACTACATCATATGAAAAAAGGATTCATGACAGTTTTGCTTTCCGTCGTTGCAGGTGGAATTGCCGCATACGCCGTTGTGAAAGCTACCGTACCCGAGCTCGTTCCGGCTCAGCAGATCAAAGATGCAGAAGGCAATACGGTGGAATACCGCACTGTCAATTTGGCAGAAACCGACTACCCGGATTTCACCTACGCTGCAGAAAGCGCCGTTGAGGCCGTGGTATATGTGGAAGTGACTGTGCGTCAGCAGTATCAGCTGAACGACCCGTTCTTCCGCTTCTTTTTCGGTGAAGAATATGCCAAGCCCCAGTCCCGTGAACAGAAAGGCAGCGGTTCCGGTGTCATCATCCGCCCGGACGGCTATATCGTAACCAACAACCACGTGGTTGCCGGTGCTACCAGCATCCAGGTTACGCTCAATAACAACCAGCAGTACGAGGCCACCATCGTGGGCACCGACCCGGTGACCGACGTGGCCATCATCAAGGTAGACGCTTCGGGCCTTCCCACCATTCCCATGGGAGACTCCGACAAACTCCGCCTGGGTGAGTGGGTGCTTGCCATCGGCTCCCCGCTGGGTGCCCAGCTGCGCAGTACCATCACTGCCGGTATCGTGAGCGCCAAGGGCCGCAGCATGCCCGACTACTCCGGCGAGTTCAAGATCGAGTCCTTCATCCAGACAGATGCGGCCGTGAACCCCGGCAACTCCGGCGGCGCCCTGGTGAACAAGAAGGGCGAACTGGTGGGCATTAACACCGCCATCGTGTCCCAGACCGGCTCCTACACCGGTTACTCCTTCGCAGTACCCGTGAACATCGTCAAACGTGTGGCCGAGGATCTGATGGACTTCGGCAGCGTAAAGCGCGCTGTCCTTGGTATTTCGATGGGCTCCGTGGATAAAAAGTTTGCCGACGAAATGAAACTTTCCGCCGTCTCCGGCGTATATATTAACGAGGTTTTGAAGGGAAGTTCCGCCGAGAAGGCCGGACTCAAGAAGAACGACGTCATCATTGCCATTGATGGTCAGAAGATTACGGACGCTTCTTCGGTGCAGGCCAAGGTCGGTAGTTATCACCCCGGAGACAAAGCAGTCATCACCTTCATCCGCGACGGCAAGCAGCAGCAGGCAACGGTCACGTTCCAGAGCTCTGCCCTGCAGAACGGCGAAACGGATGTAGATGGCACCATTGCATTTTATGGCGCACGGCTCAAGGCACTCAGCCCCGAAACGCTGAAGACCAAAGGCCTCAAAGGCGGCGTAGAGATTGTCTCCCTGGCCACCGGCAAAATGATGGAAGCCGGCGCCCAGCAGGGTAGTATCATCCTGTACGTGAACGGCGAACCCGTTTCAAAGCCCGAAGATGTCGTTGCCAAGGCGAAGAAAGCAACCCGCGCCATTTATGTGGAAGGCGTGGACCAGAACGGACGGACTTTCTACTTCGGCTTCGGCAAGTAAGTAGAAAGAAACCGTAACCGTTAAACGAATGAGGCAATTAAAAATTACCAAGTCCATCACCAACCGCGAAAGCGCGTCGCTGGACAAGTACCTGCAGGAGATCGGCCGCGAAGAGCTGGTCACCCCGGACGAAGAAGTGGAGCTGGCTCAGCGAATCCGTAAAGGAGACCAGGAAGCCCTTGAAAAACTTACCCGCGCAAACCTGCGTTTCGTGGTGTCCGTGGCCAAGCAGTACCAGAACCAGGGCCTCAGCCTCCCCGACCTTATTAACGAAGGCAACCTGGGTCTGATCAAAGCAGCAGAGAAGTTCGATGAAACCCGTGGTTTCAAGTTCATCTCCTACGCCGTGTGGTGGATTCGCCAGAGCATTCTGCAGGCCCTCGCAGAGCAGAGCCGTATCGTTCGTCTGCCCCTGAACCAGGTAGGCTCCCTGAACAAGATCAACAAAGCCCTTACCCGCTTTGAGCAGGAGAACGAACGCCAGCCTACGAATGAGGAACTGTCGGAGATGATCGACGTCCCCAAGGACAAGATTTCCGATACCCTGCGTGTGGGCAGCCGTCACGTCAGCGTGGACGCTCCCTTCGTGGAAGGAGAAGACAACAGCCTGCTGGATGTCATCCCCAACGACGACTCCCCGTCCGCAGACCGTGGCCTGGTAAATGAAAGCCTCAATACTGAGATTGAGCGCGCCCTGAGCACCCTCACGGACCGCGAGCGCGAGATCATCAAGAGCTTCTTCGGCATCGGTTGCCAGGAGATGACCCTCGAGGAGATCGGCGAGCGCTTCGGCCTCACCCGTGAACGTGTGCGTCAGATCAAGGAGAAGGCCATCCGCCGTCTCAAGAGCCCTTCCCGTAGCAAACTTCTTAAGAGCTATCTGGGATAATGAGCGCAGAACAGTTTATTCAGCAGAAGGCCGCAGCGGCCATTCAAGCTATTTACGGAACTGAAGTGGCGGAAACGTCGCTTCAGGTTTCTGTTACCCGTAAGGAGTTCGAAGGTGACTACACCCTCGTGACTTTCCCGCTTCTGAAGATTACCCATCAGGCCCCCGACGCTACGGGCAACGCCATTGGTCAGTGGCTCGTAGACAACGTGAAGGAAATATCGGCCTACAACAGCGTGAAGGGCTTCCTGAACCTGTCCTTCTCTCCGCTGTACTGGAACGAGAGCCTCCAGGCCATGGCCGCCGAGGCTTCCTTCGGCCAGCTTCCCAGCACGGGCCGCCGTATCATGGTGGAATTCTCTTCCCCCAATACGAACAAGCCCCTGCACCTGGGTCATATCCGCAACAACCTCCTGGGAGACAGCGTGTCCCGCATCCTGAAGGCCTGCGGTAACGAAGTCATCAAGGCAACGCTGGTGAACGACCGCGGCGTGCATATCTGCAAGAGCATGTACGCCTGGGAGAAGCAGTTCGACGGCGCCACCCCTGAGAGCACCGGCAAGAAAGGCGACCATCTGGTGGGCGACTGCTACGTCGCATACGCCAAGATGGAGAAAGAGCACCCGGAGATCATCGACGAGGTGCACAAGATGCTGGTGAAATGGGAGGAAGGCGACAAGCACGTGCGCGACCTCTGGAGCATGATGAACGGCTGGGTATTCGAAGGCTTCGACCAGACCTACAAGGCCCTGGGCATCTCCTTCGACAAGGTGGACTACGAGCACGACACCTACCTCCTGGGCAAGGAACTCGTCCAGAAGGGACTGGACATGGGCGCCTTCGAGAAGGAGGCCGATGGTTCCGTCTGGTGCGACCTCACCGTCGACGGCCTGGACCGCAAGCTGGTGCTTCGCGGCGACGGTACCTCCGTGTACATCACCCAGGACCTGGGCACGGCCGAGCGCCGTTTCGCTAGCTACGACCTGGACTCCCACGTATACGTGGTGGGCAACGAGCAGGACTATCACTTCCAGGTGCTCAAGCTCATCCTCAAGAAGCTGGGCTTCGACTGGGCCGACCAAATCTACCACCTCTCCTACGGCATGGTAGAGCTGCCGGAAGGCAAGATGAAGTCCCGCGAGGGAACCGTCGTAGATGCCGACGACCTCATCCAGAGCATGTACGAAGAGGCCAAGAAGACCTCCGAGGAGAGCGGCAAGCTGGCCGATATCTCCGATGAGGAAAAGGAGAAACTCTATCACATGATCGGTCTGGGCGCCCTGAAGTATTTCATCATCAAGGTAGATCCCAAGAAGACCATGCTCTTCAATCCGAAGGAGTCCATCGACTTCAACGGCAATACCGGTCCCTTCATCCAGTACACCCACGCCCGTATCTGCAGCATCCTGCGCAAAGCCCAGACCGCCGCAGCCATCGACGTAAACGTGGTGCCTACTGCCAAGGAAATCCGTCTCACCCAGCTCCTCTCCCTGTTCCCGGCCAAAGTAGCCGAGGCCGGCGCCGCCCTGAGCCCCGCCGTCATCGCCAACTACGCCTACGACCTGGCCAAGGAGTTCAACCAGTACTATCACGACACCCCCATCCTCAAAGAGGAGAACGAGGCTGTCCTGAAATATCGTCTGGCTCTTATCGCCCTCATGGCCAGCGTGCTCCGCACCGCCATGGGTCTGCTGGGCATCGAACTGCCGGAGCGGATGTAGCATGCGTGGCGCTTAAAGCGCTGACTATCTGTTAATTAGCACAAAAGACGGGTCCGTTTAGGGTACCCGTCTTTTGTGCTAATTTATTGTAAATAAGCTGGTTAATTGCCACGGAATTGTGACAGCACCACGCGGATTACGCTCTCCATTTCCGGCGAAGTCTCCAGCGGGAAGCCGAAGGCTGCAACCTTGTAAATGCCGGCATCGTAGCGCACGGCGGCGCCGATGTGCGTGTCCGGGTAGCGCATGAGGATGCTGCTCCGGGGGCCGGCGGGCTTGAGACCGTCCGGGTTCTCTACGCGGTAAATAGCAGAAGACCAGTCTCTGTTATAAGTGACAGCCGGAAGGCCGGTACCGCGAACAGGCGTAACGCTGGCGCTGTGGGAGCCGAAGTTCGTCACCCACTCATAACCCAGTACACGTGTTACAAAGCTACGGGCGCTTTCGGGGCCTTTCGGCACGCCCTGGTACACATGGTCCCAGGCATCGGTTCCGATGTAGGCGCCGGAGATGAGCACGTTGCCGCCGCCCGCCGTGAAGACGGTCACGGCATCCTGCAGGGCTTCCGGGAACACGGTATAGCGGTCCGCAGCGGCACCGCGGCCGATGCGGGTAGTAACCTGCTTGCCGCAAATGATATCAATGGCAAAGGCGCCGGAGCGGCCGTCGAAGGCCTCGGCGCTGCTGGACTCCACGGCATAACCGGCTTTCAGAATGGCCGCGCCATGGGCGTAGGCAAAGTCGAAGCTGTTACCGGCTACGGGGCTGCCGGCATGGTCCAGGTAGCAGCCGCCGAAACCGGGATTGTCATCGTCGGTCCAGGCGCAGCTGCGGTCGAACTCGTTCACCTCGCCGGCGAAGTGGATGTCCCGGCCCCACGGCATGCCGCTGTCCAGATTGTCCATGAAACCGGCCACCTGGGGCGTGTCAATCCAGGCAGGGGCCGCCACGCGGGTGAAGTTGTTCACCACCTGCACCCGGCGGGCCTGCAGGGAAGGATAGCCGGCGCAGAGAATCTCGGAGGGGAAGCTCTCGCCGCCGTCGTTACAGGCCGTAATCTTATAGGAATACAGTTTCCCGGCCTCCATGGGCAGGGTAACCGAAGTGCCGTTTACATCATAGCCGCTGTCAAAGGCGCCGTCGCCCACGCGGGTATATACGCGGTAATATGAAGGCGTAGCGGTAGGCTCCAGTTCATCGGAGGTGGGCTCCCAGCTCAGGACGGCCTTGCCCTGCACCAGGTCCACCTTGAAGGCGTGCACCGGCAGGGGCTGCACGGCGTACTCGCGGCCGTAACGGGCGCTCAGGTACTTGAGCATGCCCTTATACACGGAACGTGCGGTGGTGAAGCGGAAGGACGGGTCCAGGCCGTAGCGCATATCGGCAAAATTCAGGTGCGACAGCAGTTCCAGCAGGAGGGCGGGCACATTGGGCGTGCGGCTCTCGCTGTAGGAGCGGTCCCACAGCTGGCGGCGCGTCCAGGAGGGGTCGTAGAGGGTGCGGATATCGTTCACCAGCTGCGTCTGCACCAGGTCGGCGTACAGGCGGCTGTTCATGCGGTCCTCGCCATTAGGGAACTTCGTGGCGCCCTTATTGGTGCGCGTATAGATGGCCAGCGTGCCGATGATGGAGTCGTTCGGCGTGGTGCCGGCGTCGGTGTGCCAGGCCAGCGAAAGGTCCACGGGGATGTGCCGGTTCTCGGTGATCTCCTGCACCCAGGCGCCGCGGCCGGCGTAGTCCTTCGTATAGTCGTCGTTCCAGTTGTCAAAGACGGTGCTGTCGATGCCGGCGTACTGCAGGTTATACAGCGCGCCCTCCACGAAGGCGGGCATGCCGGACGTCTCGCCGCCGCGCTCGACCTTGCCCATCCCGCCGCCGAAGCGGACTGCATCGGCCGATATCACCCCTGCGGCAGCGCTGCGCGCAGAGAGCTCGACGTAGCCTTCCGTGCCTTTGCCGAAGGGGAACGTGCCGATGTAAACCCACGTGCCGCCGCCCATCTGCTGGTTCACGTGCAGGAGGGTTTCCCCGCCCAGGTGGTGAACGGTGTAGCGGGCGTCGGTGGTGCTGCCCGGAAGGCTCTTATAGGAGACGTAGACGGCGTATTCGCCCTTCTCCGGGATGTCCGGGCGCCAGATGGCGCGGGGGGCGTCTTTCTTGTCTTTTGTGATGGCGTCGGTCTTTCGGGCCGTGCCCATCGTGAAGGGGTTCTCGCCGAAGGTGTAAGCTTCTTTGGCATCGGCAAAGCCTGTTCCGGCATCGGCCCATTTTCCGTGCTCGGTGTATCGGCCCTTACCTCTGAGACCTCCCTCGCGGGGGCCGGCGAAGGCTTCGTCGTTGTCGCAGACCACCTCGTTCGTCTGGATGTCACGCTCGCGCGGGCACAGGAGGACGGCGCCGGCGTTTTCCAGCATGGGCATGAGGAAGGGGACCACGTAGCTTTGCGTATAGATGTCTTCCAGCGTGCGGTGGTTGGGGGAGCGCTGCCACTCCCAGCGGTCGTTTTCGGCCTCCCAGTAGAAGCCGTGGCTCTGCCAGAGGGCTATGTGGCGGCCGCTCAGGCCTTTCGTCCAGGTTTTGTCGCCGCGAACGAGGGCGGGCGTTTTCGCGCTTCTGTCGGTGGTGCGAAAGGCGGTGGGCAGCGGCTTGCCATCGGCCTTGACAGCCGGCATCGGGAGGGCCGAAAAAGGCTGCTTCCCGCTGTAGAGGTTGCCCAGTTTGTACCCGCGCCGAACGCCGCGGCTCAGCGATTCCACCTGCTGGCGGAACCATTCGGGGTCTCCTTCGCGCCAGGGGAAGGCGCTGGAGTTCTGCGAGAAGTACAGGTCCAGGGTGTTGCCGCGCACCAGGGCTTTGTCTACCTTGAAGTAGCTCACGACGCCCGTGTGGCGGAAAAGACGCTGCTGCAGGGAGTCGCAGGCGGTGGTGAAATCCTTCGCCCGGGGATGCTGGGCGCTCGCTGCGGTGGCGAGGACGGCTAAGGAGAGGGTTAGAAAAAAGCGCTTCATTTTTTCTGTTTGCGAATGTCCCAGCAGGCGGCCAGGATGGAGCTGAGAAGGAGGGCGATGCTGTCGGCCAGGAAGTCAAGCGGGTCCCCGCTGCGCCAGTCGGTGAGGGAGGCCTGCCCCCACTCCGTGCCGACGGCGATAACAAGGCCGATGATAAAAGTTACGCCGACCAGCAGCACAGTCTGCCGCACGGCGCTGGTGTACTGGTCCATGGCCAGGTAGGCCAGGATGGGGAAGGGGAAGAACATGCAGAAATGCACCATCTTGTCCGTGGGGATGCCCCAGAGGCTCAGCTCGATGGACGGGGTGTTTTCAAAACGGCCGAAGCACAGGTATAGCACGCCTGCCAGGTACAGGAAGAACAGGAGACGAAAGGCTATTTTCTGCTTCGGGGTCATTACAGCTGCTGCATGTCGTTCAGTTTCTTGTAATAGCCGCCCAGGGCGATGAGGTCCTCGTGCTTGCCGCGCTCGACAATGTGGCCTTCGTGCATAACGATGATTTCATCGGCGTTCTTGATGGTGGAAAGGCGGTGGGCGATGGCGATGGTGGTGCGGCTGCTCATGAGCTTGTCCAGGGCGTCCTGCACCATGCGCTCGCTCTCGGTGTCCAGGGAAGCGGTGGCTTCGTCCAGGATGAGGATGGGCGGGTTCTTCAGGATGGCGCGGGCAATGGACAGGCGCTGGCGCTGGCCGCCGGAGAGCTTGCTGCCGCGGTCCCCGATATTGGTCTGGTAGCCTTCTTCCTTCTCCATGATGAAGTCATGGGCGTTGGCAATCTTGGCGGCGGCGATTACCTGTTCCAGGGTGGCGCCTTCCACGCCGAAGGCTATGTTGTTGAAGATGGTGTCGTTGAACAGAATGGGCTCCTGGTTCACGTTGCCCATGAGGGCGCGGAGGTCCTTGACGTTAACGTCACGCAGGTCCTTGCCGTCGATGGTGATGCGGCCGCCCGTAACATCCCAGAAGCGGGGGATGAGTTCTACGAGGGTGGACTTGCCTGCGCCGGATTCGCCCACGATGGCGATCATCTTGCCGCGGGGGATTTCCAGGTCTACGTGGTCCAGGATTTTGCGGTTGCCGTCGTAGGTGAAGGAAACGTCTTCCAGCTTGATGCTGTGCTCGAAGGCTTTGAGCTCCTGCGGGTGCTGGGGATCCTTGATGGGGTTCTCGGCTTCCAGTACCTTATTGATACGCTCCATGGAAGCCAGGCCCTTGCGCACACCGTAAGCGGCGCGGGAGAGTTCCTTGATGGGCTCGATCACGGAGTAGAGGATTACCAGGAAGTAGATGAAGCTGGAGGCGTCCATGAAGTTGCTGTGGCCGAAGAGGCTCTTGCCGCCGATGATCATGACGCCGCCCACGCAGAGCACGATCATGAGCATCACGGTGCCCAGGAATTCGCTCACGGGGTGGGCGGTTGCCTGACGGGTGCTCACGCGGGCAATCTTGCGGCGCATGCGGTCGGTGATATCCTGGAAGCGGGCGCGCATGGTCTTTTCGGCGTTGAAGGCCTTGATTACGCGGAGCCCGCCGAGGGTTTCGTCTACCTGGCTCATGGTGTCGCTCCAGAGGCTCTGTGCCTCCAGCGAGCTGCGCTTGAGCTGCTTGCCGATGAGGCCCATCACCCACACAAAGGCGGGTGCGAACACGATGGTGAAGGCCATCATTTCGGGGCTCATCCATGTGAGGAAGCCGAAGTAGATCAGAATGAGGATAGGGTCCTTGATGAGCATGGAGATGGAGGCCAGGATGGAGTTTTCCACCTCCGACACGTCGCCGGTGATACGGGCCACGATGTCTCCCTTGCGCTCTTCGGTGAAAAAGCCGATGGGAAGGCTCAGGATGCGGTTGTAGATGCGGCAGCGGAGTTCCTTCACGATACCCGTGGAGATGGGGATCATCACGGCGTTGGAGCCGAAGTAGCAGCTGGTCTTGAGGGCCGTGAAGAAGATCATGATGCCCGCCAGCATAAAGAGCGTGGAACTGACTCCGTACGTGGCGGCGATATCCGACACGAAGTAGTAGAAGTTGTTGATGGCCTTATCCTTGAGGTTGAGGTCGCTGTCCCAGGGGATGAACTCGTATACAGTGCTGTCTACCTTGAACAGAATATTCAGGATGGGTACCAGCAGGGCGAAGGAAAAGATGTTGAACACCGCGCTCAGGATGTTCAGAATCACCGCCCCCGCCAGGTGTCTCTTATACGGAGCGGCATACTGCCGCATGATTTTCGTGAAGTCTTTTAACATAACTTGCAAAGATACGAAAAATCGAGCAAAATTTAATCTGGACCATTTTGTTGCATGGTCCATTCCTTTTTACTATATTCGTACGTTCTAACTGCGAACCAATGAAAACGTTACCTGTAAAACTATTCTCCCTGCTGGTCCTTGCCGGCAGCACGGCCTTTGCCCAGGAGCCGGCAGACACCCTCAAAGACGTACGCCCTTTTGGCACCCACGCCCTGGAACTGATTCAGGAGGCAGGGGTGGAAGTGGTTTCGTCGCTGGGGGCGCCGGGAATGATTCCTGATATCTACATTCACGGAATGCCCATTCGGCCGGGTGTGCAGCCGCTTTACATAGTGGATGGTTTCCGGGTGAGGAGCCTGGACGGGATTGCTCCCGAAGCCATCGAAAGCCTCCAGGTGCTCAAAGACGCATCGGCGATGGGTATCTGGGGCGCAGAGGCTGCGCCGGGCGTGGTGGTCGTTACTACCCGCCGCGCCTCACAGAAGGGATTTCATGCGGGCTATTCGTTTACCGGCGGCTTTCAGAGTCTGTCGAACGAACCAGTGCCCATGAGCCTGGAGGAATGGAGAAGCTATGGGTATTTTACCAGTGAAGGGTATGTGGCGCGCGAGCAAATTACTCCGGAGACGGCTTTTCTTCATAACCACCATCTCTACGCGCAGTACGGTGGAAACAAGTGGAACGCCCATGCCGGTTTTTCCATGCTGGACAACAATGGTCCCTATCCCGGCCGGAAAGACAGTCATCGGCGTTATGCTGCGTCGTGGTCGGCCAGTTATCAGCCGCTCAAGTGGCTGTCCATGGAAACGACGGGGCAGTGGAGTAATCATAAGTTGCAGGAGGCTCCGGACAGTTGGCTATGGAATCATTTGATTGCAGTCCCCCTTTATGAACCCAATAATGAATACTACAAAGACTGGAGCCGGTCTTCCTACCTCATGGTGCAGGGGAAGATGGTATTTGCCCCACTCCCCGGATTGTATGTACGGGGGCTCGGACAATACAGCCGGGAAGTACTCCATACCTATCATTCCGTGTGGGAAGACGACTACCGGGATAGAGTTACGGCCGACGACAATTGGACCAGTCCTTCCGGGTATCAGTGGGGGATTGACGCCGATTGGACGGGCCGGTGGAAAGGCCATCGCGTGCATGTGGATGCCCGCTTCCGTCGGGTGAAAGAAGAAATAAAGAACAGAAGGATTAAAGTAACTGGCTATCCGGAAGATTTCGGAGTGAGCCTGGGGGACGATGACCACCTTGTGACAGAGTATCTGGACAAAGCATTCGATGCCATTGTATCTGCCCGGAATAACAATTCCGAAGATTTCATGTTTGACGTCTTAATCCCGTACGGAATCCAGAACGCCGCCTATGCGCCCAAAACGCTGAAATACAAGGAAACAGGTCTCTCGGCCGGTTATGACTGGAATGACCGCTACAGTGCAGGCTACTCCTTCCACCAGATTTGGGAAGACAAGCCCTTTCAGGAGGGTTTCCAGGTTCATGCCGTAACGCTGGGCTGGAATCCCTTGAAGGAGCCGCTACTGAGACGGAGTCTGCCCGCATGGTGGAGGGATTGGACCTTCAAGGCATCCTGGGCGACGGCCGACAAATATATTACGCTCGATAATGAAGATTTATGGACGTCCCTGACTTACCTCACCAGTCCTTTGTTTACATCGGCGCGCCGCCGCGACATCACTACATCGGCCCGTTTTCAAGCGGGAAAGACATCGGTGGATGTCACCGCGTCCTGGTATGTCAACGCAGACCATCTGTACATCAGTGGAAGTCGTTTTTCCACGGAGCCACAGGAGATGCTGGGGTATTCTTTTGTCAACAGGGGACTCGATCTTTCTGTCGGGGCCCAGGGTATGATAGGCAAGGTTCGCTACTCGGTTTCCTCCGGCCTTTCGCTCTATGGGAACCGTGTTTTTACAGGTGATATGAATACGAGGCTTTGGAATACGGACGTTCCGTACGTTATATATAATCCTTCATATCCCAGTTATGGCCAGGATTTGTCTTATGCTGCCATGTTGCATGATGGAGGAAGAATGGGAGAAGGGTATTATTACACAGTTCAGGAAGACGGCAGTTTATGCTCCTACGAGGATAGGCAGCTGATGGGCCCAGCCAATCCCACCGTTTCGGGCTTTCTCCGTCTCTCGGCCGGCTGGAAAAACTGGCAACTCACGGTTTCCGGTCATGGACGCGGAGGACAGATTATACGGGATAACTCCACGTACAGTTTGCTCACCCGTTACTATCAGGAGAACCTGCGGACCGAGGCCAATCCTAATGGAAAGTACCAGACACTCGATTTCGGTCATAGGCAGTTATCCGTAACAGAATACGCCCTCCATGACGGCTCGTTCTTCCGCATTGACCAGATCCGCCTGGACTACACTTTGTCGGTGCATAAGGTGCGCGTGAACCTTTTCGCCTCCATGGAAAACGGGTTCCTCTTTACCAAGTATCCCGGTTCCGACCCCGAGTTGGCCCTAACCATCAAGGGCTTCGGCAAGGAAGCGGCCGCCTATCCCTCCACCCGCCGCACCCTTTTCGGGTTGTCCATCGGTTTCTAACCCCGGCCCGGACACCAGAACGCCCTCCCAGGCGCCCCGTGGCACCTAACCCATTCTACTACTGCCTGTTAGCACAAGAGACGGGTATCAAAACACCACCCGTCTCTTGTGCTAATCTATTGTCAAATAGCGCATTAACTGCCACGCATAACCAGCAGCCTTCTGGCCATGGGGCTCGGCTACCGTTTCTAAAGCACCAGCAGCGGGGAGGCAATGCCCCGTTTCAATACACGAAGAGAGATAGCGCCGGGTTCCACCCCGGCGTTTTCCAATGCCGCGCGGGCGCTGTCGTAGGCCAGCTCGGGGGTGTTGTTGTTGCCGCTCAGGTGGCACAGGAACAGGTTCCGGAGGCCGGGATGCATGAACTGGCCGATGGCCTCGGCGCAGGCGTCGTTGGAAAGATGGCCGATACCGTGCGTGATGCGGTCCTTCAGCTCCTGGGGATAGTCCCCGCCGAGGAGCATGTCCACGTCGTAATTGGATTCTACCACCACTGTATTGGCCCGCGAAGCCCATTCCAGCGCCTCGGGCGTGGTGTGGCCCATGTCGGTCATGAGCACAAAAAGTTCCTCGCCGCAGCGGATGGCGTACCCCACGCACTGCGTGGCGTCGTGCGGCACCACAAAGTACTGCACATCAAAATCCACCGTCACGGGGTTCCAGACGCCGGGCAGCAGATCCTGCCGGCACGGGCCGATGTACTCGCGCGTGAAAGGATGCCACAGCAGAGAATCGTGGATGACCGCCGACGTCCACACCGGCACCTGCACGCGCTTACAGAAGGATCCCAGCGAGCGGATGTGGTCCCCGTGGTCGTGTGTAACGAGGATGGCCGATATATCTGCGTAGCTCAGGTGCAACGCCTCCAGCTCCTTCTTCACGCGACGGATTCCCACGCCGGCGTCGATCATGATGCCGGAACGGGGGCCCAGAAGCAGGGAACAGTTACCGCAACTGCCGCTGGAAAAGCTCACGAAGCGAAGGCTCATAACTCGCCCTCCTCCTTGGTGCAGTAGCGGGAAATAACCCCGTAGGCACCTTCCACGCCCAGCTCGCCGGCGCGCGAAAGGTCAATGCAGCCCTTCTCCTTATCCTTCAGGTAAATGAGCACCAGGCCCCGGTTGAAGTAGGCGCTGCCCATCCAGGGATACAGCTTGATGGCTTTGTCGTAACTCTCGATAGCCTGCACAAAGCGGGAACTCAGGCAGTAGAGGTTACCCAGGTTGAACTGGATGTAAGGCAAGGACGGCAGGATAGCCGCCGCGGCCTCCATGTCTTCCAGTGCCTCGGAATAATCGTATTCGCGGCTCACCTGCTCGCGTACGCGGGCGCGGGTGTTGCCTTTGTCGTCCATCGTAAGCGTCTGGACGTTGGATTCGAAGGAAGCGATGAACTCGATCATCTCGGCCCGCAGCGCGCCGCGGTTCATCAGGTAGAAAGCCTTGTGGTACTGTGCGTAGGGCGTCGCGGCTTCGTCGGCCTCGACGGCCTCCGTATAGTGTTGGAGGGCCGATGAATACTGCTTCAGCCCCGCCGCCTGCAGTCCCTTGAAGAAGGCGTCGTCCACTTTTTCCGCAAGCACGGCCGATGTCACCGGCACGGCCGATGCCTCCGAAGTCACCGTCACCGGGATGGGGGCCGATGCGATGAAGGCATCCAGCAGCCGGTTCTCGTAGCGGTGCTCCAGCACATAGCTGCCGGCCACCTCGCGGCTTTCGGCCACGGCGAAGCGGTACAGCGGCTTCAGGTTGATGTCTACGTCGCGGTGACGCAGCATCTCGTCCTCGAACCCGCCGTTTCGGGCAAAGTCGGCGTCCAGCGCCAGCAGGGAGCTGTATTTGCGGGTGGTGTCGGAGAAATCGGCCCCACCGGCGGTAGCCTTTTCATAGTCGGACACCTTCGCGCGCGCAATGCGGTAGTCCTCCTTGGAGGCGCGGTTCATGCCCAGCTGCAGTTCCACGTACGCGCGGTTCATGTAGGCCTTCGCGAAGTCCGGGTACAGTTCGATGGCCTTGTTATAGTCGGCCAGGGCGTCGTCCCAGCGCTGCATCTCGATGAAGAAGCCGGCGCGGTTGAAGTAGGCCAGCACGTTGCCGGGGTTGATGGCGATGACGCGGTCCATGTCGGCCAGGGCCTCCTCATAGTCGCCTACCTGCGCGTTCAGGAGGCTGCGGTTGTACAGCGTGAGCGCGTTGCCGGGCTCGTATTTGAGGACCTTGTTCAGGTCTGACATGGCCGATTTCAGGTCTCCGGTCTCGGAGCGCACGAGGGCGCGGTTGAAGTATGCGAGAGTGAGGGTGGAGTCCAGCTCGATGGCCTTGTTCAGGTCCTGGAGGGACTCGTCGTACTGCTTCTGCGCGGCTTTGAGGGCGCCGCGGCGGATGTAGCCTTCCGGCTCAAAGCGGTCCAGCTTGATGGCGTGGTTATAGTCGGCCAGGGCCTTGGTGGAGTCTCCCAAAAAGAGGTAGGAAGCACCGCGGTTGAGGAAGGACGAAGGGTCCTTGGGTTCCTGGCGGATGTACTTGTCGAAGTCCTGCACGGCCCGCTCGAACTGGCGGCTCAGGAAGTAGGTGACGCCGCGGGTGAAATACAGGCCGGAAGAGCCGGGACGCAGCTCAATGGCGCGCTGCAGGTCGCTGAGGGCGCCGTCGTAGTTGCCGGTGCGGCTTTCTGTGATGGCGCGGTAATGGTAGCCGGACGTGAACACGGGGTTCAGGCGCACGGCGGTGCTGAAGTCGGCCTTGGCGCCACGGATGTCGCCCAGATTGTATTTGGCAATTCCCCGGTAGAAAAAGGTCCAGTAGTCGGTGGAATCCAGCTGGGCCAGAATGTTAAAGTTGGCGACTGCCTCACCCAGACGTCCGTCCTGCAGGGCGGTGCGGCCCCGGAAGGAAAAGACGTCTTTGTCGTACTGGGCTTTTGCGCTGAAAGGCAGCAACAAAGCCAGGCAAATGATGAGACTGCGGAGGGTGTTTTTCATTAAAAAAATTTTCATTTCAGCGGCGAAATAGCTAATTTCGCGCCAAATGACAAAGTTACTAAAAAAATTCATCATATTTCCCCTGCTGCTGGCCGCTCTTTCGGCCCAGGGACAGGGATACAGCATTTCCCCCGTTAACGCCGACGCCGTTTTAAAGAAGGAGAACATCCAGGCTACCGTAGAGTTCCTTTGCTCGGAAGAACTGGGTGGCCGCGCCACCGGCACCGAGGGCGGCCGAAAGACGGCTTCCTGGCTGGAAGGCAACTTCCGCGTGCTGGGTCTTCAGCCCCTGGGTGGGGCGTGGCTCCACGGCTTCAATACCTCCGACGGCCTGGCGCGGAATGTCATCGGCCTTATTCCCGGCAGCGCAACGCCTGCGCGTTACGTCGTCCTGATGGCCCACTTCGACAACCTGGGCGTGCTCAACGGCACCTTCTATCCCGGCGCCGACAGCAATGCCTCCGGCGTGGCGGCCCTGCTGGAACTCGCCGGCATGGTTACGCGCATGAATACCTGCCACAAGATTTACCGCAACGGCCTCATCGTGGTGGCCCTCGATGCCAAGGAGAAGAACCAGGGCGGCGCCACCGAACTGTGGCGGCTCATCTCCTCCGGCAAACTCCTGGATCCCGTTTCCGGCCAGGCTGTAACGCCCTCCCAGATTTCCCTGGTGGTGAATCTGGACCAGCTGGGCGGCACCCTTGCCCCGCTCACCGAGGGCAACTCCCGTTACCTCATGATGCTCTCCGAGGAATCCACCGGCCGCCGCTCCTCTCTGACCAGCGCCAACAAAGGCCGCGGCTTCGGGCTGGAACTCGCCTACGACTATTATGGCAGCAAGGACTTCACGCGCCTTTTCTACCGCCGCATCTGCGACCAGCGTGTTTTCCTGGAGCACGGCATCCCCGCCGTCATGTTCACAAGCGGCATTACCCTGCTGAACAACAAACCCACGGACATCCCCGCCTCTCTGGACTACGATGTCCTGCACGACCGAATCCGCCTCATCTTCTACTGGCTGGACAAGGTCCTGTAAGAGATTCCCCTGGTGCTTTAGAAACGGTAGCCGAGCCCCATGGCCAGAAGGCCGCTGGTTGTGCGTGGCAGTTAATGCGCTATTTGACAATAGATTAGCACAAGAGACGGGTGGTGTTTTGATACCCGTCTCTTGTGCTAAAAGACAGTAGTAGAATGGGTTAGGTGCCACGGGGCGCCTGGGAGGAACGAAGCGCACACGTGTCTTCCGGTGCGGTGTTTTTTTTGCAGCGCGGACACCAAATCGCCCTCCTGGTGTCCGGGCCGGGCGGGGCAAAAAAGATACTCGGGTCTTACCCATTTGTAATAATTGAGAACCGCCCGGCTCCATTGTCCTTTGTTATACTTTCAATATCGGCATAAAAATACTAC
>Ga0310786_10002710_pt1 | contig 26628 bp, 42 predicted proteins | sample AusTroGonzalo_MG_FD_203881 | JGI IMG/M metagenome (GOLD analysis project Ga0310786, IMG submission 203881) | Bovine rumen microbial communities from tropical cattle in Woodstock, Queensland, Australia - Gonzalo_03 (v2) (version 2) | ecosystem: Host-associated > Mammals > Digestive system >...
CTCAACAAAAACTGACCAAGGTTGTTCGTTTTGTTTTTGGATTGAAAGGAGTGGAGTCGAATTGGCGAAAGTAAAAAATACCTATGATGATTTGATGGGACTTGCAAAGAGATTCCACGTTGATGACAACGCATTGTTCGTTGCAAGTGCCGAACAGTACGCAATACAGAGTGAAATCATCAAGAACATCAGGGATTCACTCGCAGAAGAGGACAATCTGATGACAACAAAGGAGTATATCAAGGGCAGACTGAATGTGTATGCGAATCCACTGATCAAGGAACTCCCGAAAATCACGGATTCGGCAAACAGAACCCTGAACACAATGTTGGATATTATTTTGAAACTCGGACACGAGGACAAGAAGGAGACATCACGTCTGGAGAAACTGATGGATGAATAATTACCTTTTGGAATACTATCAGGCCATCAAAGACGGCACTGTGAATGTCGGATTTTGGATTCGTGCGTGGTATGAGACCATTATGAAGGGACTTGAGGACAAGTCCTTTTATTTCGACAAGAAGAAACGGAACAAGGCGGTCAAATACATAGAGACGTTTTGTCATCACCACGAGGGCGCACTTGCACCGCAACTCATCAGATTGGAATTGTGGCAAAAGGCACTTGTCAGTGTCATATTCGGAATCGTTGATGAAAAGGGCAACAGACAATTCCGTGAGGTCGTCATTGTTATCGGGCGCAAGAACGGAAAGACTCTCCTCGCAAGTGCGATTCGGTCTTATATGGCATTTCTTGACGGGGAATATGGTGCGAGGATTTACTTTGTCGCACCGAAACTCGAACAGGCGAATCTTTGCTATAACGCACTGTTTGAAATGATCAAGAAAGAACCTGACCTCGAACACCTGTCAAGGAAGAGAAGGACAGACATCTATATTGAATCAACAAACACGACCATCAAACCTTTGGCCTTCAATTACAAGAAAAGTGATGGCCTGAACCCGTCTTGTGTCATATGTGATGAAGTCGCATCTTGGCAAGGGGACGGGGGTCTGAAACAATACGAAGTCCTGACGAGTGCGTTGGGTTCAAGAAAGCAACCTCTCATTGTGAACATATCAACGTCAGGCTATGTGGACGAGTCCATCTATGACGAATTGGTGAAACGTTCAACACGGGTCATCAATGGGGACTCAAGAGAAAAGAGACTCGCACCATTCCTTTATATGATTGATGACGTTGAAAAATGGAACGACATCAACGAATTGCAAAAGGCGAACCCGAATCTCGGAGTGAGTATCAGTGTCGATCATTTACTTGATGAGATTGCGATTGCAGAGGGTTCGATTTCTAAAAAGACAGAATTCCTCACCAAACACGCAAACATCAAACAAAATTCGTCATATCGGTGGTTGCCGACACACGAAATTCAAAAATGTTGCAGTGAACATCTCAACCTTGAGGACTTCCGTGGTTGTTATTGTGTCATAGGAATTGACCTGTCACGCACGACAGACCTGACGAGTGCAACCTGTGTCATTGAGAGAGACGGGGAACTGTACATTTTCAATAGAATGTGGTTGCCGTCAGAAAACATTGAAAGTGCATCTGTGAGGGACAATCTCCCTTACAAGGCATATATACAAAGGGGACTTCTATTCCCTTCTGGAGACCAAGTAATTGACTACAACGATTGTTTCAAATGGTGCAGAGACTTGGTCGAAAAATACAGACTTTATCCTCAGATGGTAGGTTATGACCGATACAATGCGACATACCTCACCAACGACCTGAAAGAATACGGATTCCACTGTGATGATGTCGTTCAGGGTTTTAATCTTTCACCTGTCATCACCGAATTATCGGGATTGATTAAAGAGGGAAAGGTTCACATTGGGGATGATGATTTGTTAAAGGTGCATTTACTCGACACGGCATTGAAATTTAGTGCCGAGAAAGAGAGATGCAGAATAGTGAAATTGACGAGTACCTCGCATATTGACGGAGTCGCATCCTTATTGTGTCGGATGGTTGTACGTCAGAAGTGGTGGTCGGAATTTGGACAACGTTTGAAAAACGAGAGGAGAGGGTAAAGGATGAGTGATAACAAAATTGTGCGTTCACTCTTGGGATGGTTATTCCCAGAGGAAGACCACCCGAAAAATGAGAAATATCCTGTTCAGGACTTTCGTATGTTGACAGGGTATAGACCCGTGTTCCGTGACTATTACGGCAGAATATATGAAAGTGCGTTGATCAGGAGTGCTATTGAATCAAAGGCAAGACATATCTCGAAATTGAAAGTGGAATTTCAGGGAGAGGCGCAACAGAAACTCAAGAACCGATTGAAATACTATCCGAATGAATGGATGACGTGGTCACAATTCCTCGCAAGATGTTCAACGATTCTTGATTGTACGAACAACCTGTTCATTGTCCCTGTTCTGAATAACAGACTTGAGACTGTCGGCCTGTTCCCGATTCTCCCTGAACGTGTGGAATTAGTCGAGGACAAAAACAAGAAACTCTGGATTCGATATACATTCCAGAACGGGCAGAGAGGCGCAATTGAATTCTCAAGGTGCGCATATATGGCCAAACATCAGTATGAAAACGACTTTTTCGGTGATTCAAACAGAGTCTTGAGACCTACTCTCGACCTGATTGCCCTTGAAGAACAGGCAGTCAAAGAGGCGGTACAGACATCCTCAACAATTAGGTTCATTGCACAGGTAAACAACTATGTGAAACCAGAGGATTTGGCACTTGAGAGACAGAGGTTCACTGATTACAACCTGAAAAGTGATTCAACGGAAATGTTGTTATTCCCGTATCAGTACAAGGACATAAAACAGGTGGATGTGAAACCTTATACAGTCTCCGAAGATCAACAGAACGCAATTAAGGAAAACGTCTTTGACTACTTCGGGACAAATGAACCGATTATGCAAGGAACGGCAAAGAGTGATGACCTTGATGCCTTCTTCAATTCATCAATCGAACCATTTGCAATCTATCTCTCCGAGGCACTGTCAAAAATGATTTATACCGAATTGGAGAGGTCATACGGGAATCACGTCTATGTGTCAGGAAATCGTCTGCAATATATGACAGTCAGTGAGAAAGTCAATATGGCGCAACAGTTAAGTGACAGAGGAATCCTGACAATAAACGAAATCAGGGAACTGTTCAACTATGAACCAATCCCTGACGGGGACGTGGCGGTCATAAGAGGCGAATATTACACAGTCAATGAGAAACTCGCACAAACGCAAACAACCGCCACAACGGGCGAAAATGCGCCACAGGGGGAATGATTATGGATATTAAGAAAATTGAGAACGGCAGAGAATATCGTGATTTGAGACTTGATGTCGCAGAGGACGAATGGAAAGTCACGGGATTTGCGACAACCTATAATCAACCTTATCACCTGTATTCATACAGGGACGACAAGGGATATTTGATCGAAGTCACGGAACAGGTTGACAGGGATGCGTTCAACAACACAGATATGTCTGACGTGATTATGCAGTACAACCACGAGGGCAGAGTATTCGCAAGAATGTCAAACGACACCCTCAAACTGAACAAGGATGACGACAGAGGTCTGTTCATTGAGGCATATCTCGGTGGGACAGAAATTGGCCGTCAATTATACGAAGAAATCAAAGGGGGATATACACAGAAAATGTCCTTTGGTTTTACAGTTGGCAGTGACCGACTTGAAAAGACACAGTCAACTCAAGATGGAGAGATCTGGTTGCGTACAATCACCGACATCAAGAAGGTGTTTGACGTTTCTGCGGTCTCTTTACCTCGGAATGATTATACAAGTATTTCACGGAGAAACTATGCAGACGGAGTGATTGCAGATGTTGAGACGGAGAGATCGATTCGTGAAGAACGTGAAAACAGGAAAAAGGCTCTTGAGATGAGAATAAAGAAACTGATGGAAACATCAAGAGAGGAAGAATGATGGAAGAATTAAGAAACAGTCCTCGGTATATTAAGACATTTGCCGAGTACATCAAGTCAGGAGATGACGAAGAAATAAGGGCATTGTTGACCGAAAACGTTTCGGGGACTATTCCTGTTCCTGAACTTGTCTATGATGCAGTCAAGACTGCGTGGACACGAGACGGAATAATGAACCTTGTTCGTAAGTCATACCTCAAAGGCAATCTGAAAGTCGGTTTTGAAATTTCTTCTGATGGCGCACAGATTCACAGTGAAGGCGCAGATCGGATTGACGAGGAATCACTCGTTCTTGGAGTCGTCAACCTCATCCCGTCCAATATAAAGAAGTATATCGCCATAAGTGATGAAGTCTATGATCTTGCACCAGAAGAATTCCTGACTTATGTCTATTCAGAATTGACCTATCAAATCGCAAAGAAATGCGGTGAAGAATTAGTGAATAGAATTGTCTCCTTATCGACACAGAGTAACGTTCCTGTCGTTGATTACATTGACAGTCCTATTACAGTCTCAACAGTCGCAATGGCATTGTCAAAATTATGTTCAGAGGCGCAGAACCCTGTCATTGTTATGAACAAGGCCTCTTGGGGACAATTCAAAAAGGCACAGTATGAAAACAAATTCCGTGTTGACCCATTTGAAGGACTCCCTGTCGTATTCAATAACGCATTAAAACCATTTAACAGTGCAACCACAGGCGAGACATTTGCAATTGTCGGTGACTTCGGAAATGGTGCCTTGGCGAACTATCCAAACGGAGAGGACATCCTTGTCAAGACTGATGACATCACACTCGCACAGAGTGACCTGATTAAAATCATTGGCAGACAGTATGTTGCCGTTGATGTTGTCGCACCAAATCATTTCACAGTCATCAACAAGGGTGAAGGTGCAACATTATCCATCACAGAGAATGGAGAGTATGACGTGTCATCTTATGATGTCGCAAATGTCAACGTTTCAGGTGGCGGTGGCGGTGATAGTGATTTTACTACTGCACAGTTAACTGTTACTGGAAACCCTGGATTAGGAAATGAGTATCTGCCTATTGTTACTGTAATTCCAGACCATAGCGTAGAGGGTGCGGTCGGCACTATGAACCTGGGTTCAGGGTCACCGTATACCGTAATTTTATACAAAGGAAAGTGCTACGCTCCATTTAGCAATGTAGCGACTACCAGCGGCAGCATAACTTATAACGATACCCTTAGCGTATATGAAATAACTGGCGACTGTTCTATTACATTTAGCAGTCTTTAAGGGGTGAACTTATGGCAATTTATGACAATAAAGAGGTAAATATGACTTTTGAGGAAATTGAAGAAAGATCAAAAGAAATACAAGAACTCCTGAAATCTGATGATGCAGACATTGAATCTCTTGAAAAAGAGGTTCTTTTGTTAGAGGAGAAAAAGGCGCAGATGGAAAAGGAGTATGAAGAAAGAAAGAAACAGGTCGAGGAAGTCCTCGAAGTAAAAGACACAGTCGAATCATTCGAGAAAGAAGAGGTTAGAAAAACAATGGAAATTATGGAATTAAGAAACACAAAAGAATACATTGATGCCTATGCCGAATACATCAAGGGCAATGATAAGGAAATCCGTGCCCTCTTAACTGAAAACGCATCAGGCACAGTGGCCGTTCCTGAATTAGTATATGACATTGTCAAGAATGCGTGGGAACGTGAAGGCATTATGGCCAGAGTCCGCAAGGCATATATCCGTGGAAACCTGAAAGTCGGATTTGAAATCTCATCAACAGGCGCAGTCATCCACACCGAAGGCGCAGATGCAATCAATGAAGAAACACTCGTTCTGGGAACTGTCAACCTGATTCCTGAATCAATCAAAAAGTGGATTTCAATCAGTGACGAGGCCTATGACCTGAGAGGCGAGGAATTCTTACGTTACATCTATGATGAACTGACATATCAGATTGCAAAGAAGTGCGCAGATGAAATGATTGCAAAAATCAAGGCCTGTGGAACAGTATCAACAACCACTTGTCCATCTGTTCAGGTTCTTGCAGACAACCCTGCAATCGACACAGTCGCACAGGCACTTGCACTGTTAAGTGATCAGGCACAGAACCCTGTTGTTATTATGAACAAGGCAACTTGGGGTGCATTTAAGACTGCTCGGTACAGTGCATCATATTCTGTTGACCCATTCGAGGGTCTGCCTGTATTATTCAACAACAGTCTGACCGCACGGGCAGTCGCAACCACAGGAGTCACTTATGCAATCGTTGGTGACCTCGGTGAAGGCGCACTTGCAAACTTCCCGAATGGTGAGGAAATCACCCTGAAATTTGATGACCTGTCACTTGCACAGAAGGATATGATCAAGATTACAGGCCGTCAGTATGTTGCATTAGGTGTTATCGCACCTGATCATTTCGTAAAGATTAACAAGGAATAATTGAGGAAAAAGGAGAATAGGATGAAAACTCTCATTGCAGTCCCTTGTATGGATTCGGTTCCGTCACAATTCGCACAGTCACTCGCAATGTTACAGAAAGTCGGGGAGTGTGCAATTTCATTCCAAATTGGTTCGTTGATATATACGAGTCGCAACGAACTCGCAAAAAAGTCTGTCGAAATGGGCGCAGACTATGTGTTCTGGTTAGATTCGGATATGGTATTTAAACCTGATGTTTTGATTAAAATGTTCAAGACATTGGAAGAAAACGACCTCGACATTCTAACGGGGTTATATTTCAGGAGAGTGCATCCTTATTCTCCTGTGTTATTTGATAAACTCGAAATTGATGAAAACAACGGGTGTCATTGGACTGATTTCAAGGAAATCCCGAAAGAGGACTTATTTGAAGTCGGTGGATGTGGATTCGGTTGTGTCCTGATGAAAACAGAGGTGTTCTTCTCTGTAATGGCAAAATTCGGCAATATGTTCTCACCACTTGGGAACGTTGGCGAGGATTTGTCATTCTGTTGGAGACGGAGACAGTGTGGTTATAAAGTATGGTGTGACCAGACATTCCCACTCGGTCACATAGGACACACACAGGTCACCCGTGAATTCTACGAGGTTTATCACACGAATATTGATAAAGGTTAAGGTGATTATATGGTATCGTTGAGTGATGTTAAAACCGCATTAAGGGTGACAACCACCGAATTTGACAATGAAATCACGTCATTGATGAACTCGTGTCTTTTGGATTTGCAACTATCTGGAATCGTGATTCCGACTTCTGATGATGCACTGATCAACACGGCAGTCATCACATATGTCAAGGCACGATTCGGCAATCCTGACAATTACGACAAACTCAAAACCTCTTATGATGAACAGAAGGCGCAATTGTCAATGGCGACAGGATATACAGTCTGGAGTGTAGAGAATGGATAGGTCTAACGTCATCAACCTCATTGCCTATAATCAAACACAGGACACTTTCGGGGTATGGAAAAAGACAATGGATAAGACGAAAGTGTATTGTGATGTCGTTTCGGTATCACAGGCGGAGTGGTACGAGGGTTCTCGCAATGGCCTGAACCCTCAATTCCGTTTCACTGTGTTCAGATACGACTATCACGGGGAACAGGCGATTGAATATGAGGGTGTCACATATGCGATTTACAGAACATATGTCGGCAGAAATGAGACTATTGACCTGTACTGTGAAATCAAGAAGGGTGTTCCGTTGGAACCTGTCGTCCCACCAACTCCTGAATTACAGTAATGGCAAGACGTAAACGGCCTGTCATTGACCTCGCAAAGGCAGTGAATGAGGTTCTTGAAGAGTACGGGCGAGAGGTTGAGACAACAGTCGCAAAAGTCATCCCTGATGTTGCACAGGACACAGTCGGCAAATTGAATGTTGATTCACCAAAACGCAAAGGCGAAGGCGGTGGAGAATACGCATCAGGATGGGCAACCACAAAGGAAACGTCATCACTTGGAAAAGTGACTGTTCGAGTCTATAACGCAAAGAAACCGACATTGACACACCTTCTGGAATACGGACACGCAATCGTCAAGGGTGGACGAACTGTTGGACACGCAGATGCAATCAAACACATCAAGACTCGGAGTGATTATGCCGAAGAACAATTGATGAAGAAAGTCGAGGGGGAATTAAAATGATAGGATATACATACAAACAAATTGCAAACGGAATTGACGGCATAGGAATCCCGTTTGCATATTATTCATTCCCGACTGATCAGGCACCACCACTCCCTTATTTGGTGTATTTCTATCCGAACAGAGAGGATTTTATTGCAGACAACGAGAATTATTCGAGGGTTGAGACATTAGTCGTGGAATTATACACCGAGACAAAGGACTTTGAAATGGAAGAATATGTCGAGGAATTCTTCGAATACTATGGAATCACCTATGATAAAACCGAAACCTTTATAAACAAAGAAAATATGTTTCAGTGCTATTATGAGGCGCAAGTCATCATAGTACCTGAACCATTGCAATGATTAAACGAAAGAGAGGGCAAAAAGTGGCATCAAACAAGGTTAAATATGGTTTGAGCAATGTTTTTTATAGTGTAGTTAGTGAGTCGATAACAACAGGCGGTGACTACACATATTCATATGCAACTCCTGTCCCGATTAAGGGTGCAGTCAATCTGTCCCTCAATCAGAACGGAGAACAGACGGCCTTCCGTGCCGATAATGTTGACTACTTTGTCACATACTCCAACAACGGATATGAAGGCGATCTCGAAGTCGCACTGATTCCTGATTCATTCCTTGAGGATGTAATGGGATTCCAGAAGGACACCAACAACGTCCTGTATGAATCAACAAATCAGAAACCAAAGACTTTCGCACTTCTGTTCCAATTTGAAGGAGACCAGAACGCACGCAGACACGTCTTATACAATTGCAGTGCCTCAAGACCACGGGTCGCATCACAGACAACCGACACAACAATCGAACCTGTGACTGACACTCTGTCATTAAAGGCAAGTGCAAGACTGAATGATGGTGTTGTTAAGGCATCAACAAAACTTGATGACACATCCTCTGCACAATACACAGGATGGTTCTCAAGTGTTTACACACCTGTCACAACATCATAATTTATCAAAGATAGAGGGAGAGAAATCTCCCTTTTTCTTTTTAAGGAGAAAGAAATGGAGAAAATCATTAAAATCGGAAATCACGAAGTCGGAATGAAGGCCACGGCAAACACTCCGAAGAGATACAGAAATACATTCAATAAGGACTTGATCAGGGAAATGCAAAAACTGTTTAATCACCTCAATTCAAAGACAGGGGAATTGAACGGAGACGTTGACTTTGAGGTCGTTGAAAATCTTGCGTACATAATGGCAAAACAGTATGACGACTCAATCGGTTCACAGGATGAATGGATGGATGAATTCGGACTTGCAGACCTTTACTATGCAATGTCTGATATTCTCGGCCTATGGGGTGAGTCTCAAAAGACTATGTCCACACCCTCGAAAGAAAACAAGGCCGACTGAACGAGAATACAACACGGCATTATACTTGTTAAGATGCGCAGAATTAGGCCTGTCAGATGCCGATATGGAGTGCCTGACATATGGAATGGTTCTGGATATGTTAACGGAACAGGGCAATGACTCGTGTGAATATAGGCAATTGGCAACACAAGAAGATTTCACCAACTTCTAAAAAGGGGGTAAAAAATGGCAGATACAAAAATCAGAGGTATCACGATTGAGATCAGTGCCGACACTGAACCATTGGTTCAAGACTTCAAAAAAGTCACGGGGTCACTGAAAGACACGGACAAATACCTCAAAGACATCAATTCACTATTAAAATTCAATCCTCAAGACGTTCAATTGTTAGGTGAGAAACAGAAAACCCTGAACACCGCTATTGAACAGACTCAAACACAATTGGAGAAATTGAGGGGTATATATGAGAAATTGCCTCAAGGCGACAATGGTGAACTGACCGAAGAACAGAAGAAACTGCAACAGGAAATCACATTGACAGAGGGCAAACTCGGGAAGTATAAGAAACAACTCGAGGACACCACGAAACAATTGGATGAAATGGGCAAGGAGACTGATGAAGTCGGCAAGGAAATGGATGATCGGGGAAAGAGTGCGCAGACATTCGGAGACATCCTCAAGGCAAACCTGACCGCAGATGCAATTAAACGGGTCGGACAGGCCGTTCTCAATGTCGGCAAGGAAATATTCAACCTTGGCAAAGAATCACGGGCATATGCAGACAACGTGATGCAGATGTCCACACAATTCGGGTTATCTACTGACAAAATACAAGAATTTCAGTATATGGCCGAATTGACCGACACATCCCTTGAAACGATTACAGGGTCAATGACTAAATTGACCAAGAATATGCAGACCGCAACGAAAGGCACGGGAGATCGGTACAAGGCATTTGAACAATTGGGCATTTCAGTCACGGATGCAGACGGAAATATGAGGTCTGCGGACGAGGTATTCAATGAGGCGATTGTGCGGTTGGGTCAGGTCTCAAATGAAACAGAACGTGATGCACTCGCAATGAATATCTTTGGCAAGAGTGCAATGGACTTGAACCCGTTGATCGCAGTCGGACGGGAAGGCCTTGCAGACTATCGGCAAGAGGCACACGATGTTGGTTATGTACTCGACAGTGAAACCCTTGAATCATTGGGTCAAGTTGATGATGCAATGCAGAGGGCATCAAAACGGACGGATGCAATCAAGAATCAAATCGGACGTTATCTTGCACCTGTAATTGCAAACATCACAGAGGCATTCCTGAATTGGGCACAGTCTGTCGATTGGCAGAAGGTCGGACAGGTCATTGAAACAGTCGTGAAGGCCATTGGGAAGGTCATAGGCACATTGATTGACATATTCGGGAAAGTCATTGAGGTCGGCAAGAAAGTCGGCCAGACGTTGAAAGACATATTCTCTGGAGAATTCAAATTCCCGAAAATCCCACTCCCTCATTTCTATGTGAGTCCTCGTGGATGGAAACTCTCGGATTTGTTAACGGGAACGATTCCGTCCCTTGGAATTGAGTGGTATCGGAAGGCAATGGAAAACGGCATTGTCTTGGATGGACGGACAATCTTCGGGATGAACAAGAACGGGCAATTGATGGGTGGCGGTGAAAAAGGCCGTGAAATCATCATTGGCGAAAAGAACCTGATGAACGCAATCCGTGAGGCATCAGGAAGTCAGTGGACTGTGAACATTGTTGTCAATGAGTCCACCAACGCAAAGGCAACGGCAACAGAGGTGATGAACATTCTTGAAATGAATGTCAATCAGTTAGAAAGGCGGTGGCGATAATGGTCAATTATTTCTGCTATAACGGGAAATATTCCTATGAATACGGCCTGATCGTATCAGGAATAAAGACATTTGGTTCACCGCAGAGAAAAGTCGAAGTCTTGCACGTTGCAGGGAGAAACGGAGACATCCTCTTTGATGAGGGAACATATGACAACATATATGTTTCCTATGATGTTTATATCACAGACAATTTCAAAACAAAGGCGAGAGACATTCGGGGTTGGTTGTTATCAAGTGGTGGTTATCACAGACTGACGGACTCCTACAACACGTCATATTATCGTCAGGCAACGTATTTCAATTCCCTCGACTATGATGTCATAGACCACTTAATGACTCAGGGCAAGGCCACAATAACGTTTTACGCAATGCCTCAGAGGTTCCTGACGAGTGGTGAAAACGCAGTCACTAAAACCGCAAGTGGCAGTATCACAAACCCGACTCAATTTCCGAGTAGGCCATTGATCAGGGCATACAGTACGGGGTCAATGACAATCAACGGATATTCAATCACCATTTCGTCTATTTCCTCATATGTTGATATAGATTGCGACACTATGCAGTGTTACAAGGGAACAACCAATTGCAACGGAAACGTGACAATTGACGAATATCCTGTTCTGAACAGTGGGTCAAATACCATCACCCTGACAAGTGTTACAAGAATAGACATCACTCCGAGATGGTGGACATTATAAGGGGGATGTATGATACCGATTCTATTTGAAAACACGGCAACAACATTCGCAACCAACGGATTGGGCAGACTTACGGATTGCATTTCCTGTTCTGTTACAGAAGAACGAAACGGGCAATTCGATCTCGAGATGGTATATCCAACAACGGGCATCAATTATTCCTTACTTGAGAATGGCCGATTGATTGTAGTGAAACCAAACGCAACACAGTCAAGACAGGCCTTTGAAATATACAAAATCACGAAACCTTTTAATCAAAGAGTGACTGTCTTGGCGCACCATATTTCATATAGACAGTCATACATACCGATTGCACCATTCAGTGCAACGGGCATCTCTCGGACGTTTACGGGGTTAAACGCAAACGCACTCGAGACAAATCCATTCACATTCACAACAGACATCACCAACACGGAAACAGTCTATATGCCGAACACATTGAAGAATCTGCGACAGTCCCTCGGTGGAACACAGGGGTCTGTTCTGGACTTGTTCGGTGGTGAGTACGAATGGGACAATTTCACAGTCAAATTGTGGGCGCATAGAGGCGCAGACAACGGGGTGGCCTTGCGTTACGCAAAGAACATCACGGATGTCAATCAGGAAGAATCAATCGCAGAAACAATCACGGGTGTTCTCCCTTATTGGTCAAACAGTGAAGGCACATTATCGTTCTATGGTGATATTCAGTACACAACAACAGTCGGGGATTACGCATACCACAGGACGGAAATCCTTGACCTGTCAAGTGAGTACCAGACCGCACCTACACTCGCAGAAATGAATCAGGCACGGCAAAACTACATTGTAAGGGCAGAGATAGGCAACCCATCAAACAACATCAAGGTGTCGTTTGTTGACCTCTCAACGTCATCCTTCAACAATGCACTTCTCGAACAGGTGAATCTATGTGACACAGTGCACGTCATATATGAACCTCTGGGAATATCTTATGATGCAAAGGTCATCAAGACTGTTTGGGATGTCCTGAAAGACCGATATTCAAATATCGAAATAGGAACAGTCAGGAGTACATTTTCACAGACGATCGCATCCACAATTGGGGAAATCAGGGAATTGCACCTGTCAAACAACAAATTGATTTCGATCACACAGGTCATTGATTACAATCTCGGACAAGTACAGACCACAGTCGCACGGGTAAGTGAGGACTTGGGCACATTACAGACAACAGTCACGCAGACGTTCAACAATTACGAGATAAGAATCAGTGACATTGAAAACGACCTCGACACATACTTTGATTTCACTCGGGACGGCCTTGTTGTCGGAAAGAGTGACTCGGACATCAGAGGTGTGTTCGGGAATTCATCACTCGATTTTGTGGACGGAAACAACAACAAATTGCGGTGGTTAAGTGTCAACGAGGGTCTCGGTGCAAGTGAATTGTCAATTGGCACTCCTGACACAACAGGGGTCTCAAACCTGACAAAAAGATGGCGCATCTATACCGCACCAGAAGGCACGGATGATGGCGCACACTTGAGATTTACAAGACATACATAGTGAGGGAGAAATATGGCAAATTTATATTCAATAGTCAAAAGAGATGCAGACCCGTATGTCATATCAAACACAACAGATTCTTATGATTTTACTGTTTCAAAAAGACAAGGGACTCAAACGACTGTACAAGTGACTTGGTCACTTAACGGAACAACTGTTGAATTGTGGAATGGGACATTCTCAACAAATAGAGATTTCTCGATTTCCAATACCGCACTACTTAATGCCTTAAATAATACAGGAACAGGGACAATGACCATCAGTGTTATTGTTCAATCAGATACGTTCACCGCAACGAATGTTGTGAATGTTGACTCGTCTGTATTCAAGACACAATTCAGTGCAAATCCAACAGTGACAATTCAGTCCACACCTATTCGGGGTTATTTGATTTCAGGATATTCAACCGCAAGAGTCTCATATTCCGCAACAAAGGGGACAGGTGCGAGTCAGATGCTCTTCAATTTCTCCGTTCCGTATGGCATCAGTGGTTCATTCAATCCATCAAGTGATTCATCATCACGGGCAACATATAATGGACACACTGATTTCACAATAAACAGAAGAGACACAGACATATCCTTTTTCAGTAATGCCGAGGTCACTGACTCCAGAGGGCAGAGTACAGACCGAAAGACTGTTTCGACTACTTGGAAAGGGTACACACCGCCAGACATCACGGCATCAATAAGACGTTGTGATTCAGGTGGAAATTATGACGATTCAGGTGAGTATGTCAAAATCGAATGCAGTGCAACATATTCTTTGACAAATCTCGGCAACTCAGGGAGTGTTTATGTCACAGAAGGCGGTAATACATATCACAATGGAGATATAGTCGCACAGGCCGTGAACGAGGTCAGAACATACACTGTCGTTGCGAGAGACACTGTCCTTGATTCCGCAAGTGAAACAGTCACACAGACCATCACAGTGAATATGGCAAAATTCCCTCTCGACTTATATGATGACGGACGGGGACACTTTAGCGCACGGGTCGGTGCAATTGCAGAACGGGGATATTTTACTTGTGGCCTTAAACAGAAGGGGATTTACTTCTACGGCACTTGTGCAACGGCACGAGGAACTGCACGGAAAGTCTGCAATGACGTTGACCAAACGTTCCAACTGTATGAGGGAGTGATAGTATTTGTTAAATTCACGAACTACAACTCCGTTGCAAACCCGACACTGAACGTCAACGGCACAGGCGCAATCGCAATTCGCAGATATGGAACAACCGCACCATCAACGTCACGGGCATCCTCTTGGAATGCGGGTTCTGTTGTGGCATTTATCTATGACGGGACTGCGTGGCAGATGGTCGGATGGTTAAACACTACTTATTCCGCAATTACCGAGGCAGAAATCACCAACTCTGCAAGTACAACGTCAAGAAACATCACAGGGCAGAGGTTCAAACAGGGTTTTGACTACTACTATGCACTAACAACAGGAACAATGACAAATACTACAACAACGAATTATCAATTGAATGGTGTTCGGGGGACACATTATTATTATGTGAAAATTGGCAGAGTGGTAACAGTCTCGTTCAATGTTTTATGTAATACCGCAGTTAAATGGAGTAGTAGTACACCAACATTTTGCAGTGGATTGCCTGAAACATATGGAAACAAGGAATTTTATGGTAGTTTGCAAACTGCCGACAAGAATGGTGATGGCCTTGCAATTGCGATTCAAGGTGATGGCACAGTGAAGGCGAGTGGTGGCACAGATGGAGTCTATTATTACGGCTCTGTTTCATATATTTCGGCAACATAAGGAAGGAGTAAATCTATGGATTGGAAAGAAATCGGCATAATTCCTCTGACAGATGCACGGGGAATCACAAAACAATTCAACGCAGAGACACACAGAGGTCTTGATATTGGATGGTACAAGAACCAATATTGTCCTGTCCTTGCGTGGCAAGACGGCACCCTGATCGCAAAAGGTTATTCTGGAGAATGTGGTTATTGGTTAGTAATGGAACACACCTATGACACAGGAAAAAGATGGGTCGGTTATATTCACTTATATAACCAAATCACACGGGCGATCGGAACACAGTACAAAATGGGCGATAAAATCGGCAACGCAAAACGAGGAAATACAGGGTATTCAAACGGGACTCATTTGCACATCTATATGACAAGAATCATCCCGAAATATGAGGAATTTGTGTGGAACAATACCACAAACAAATTGAGTGCCTATGCAATCGACCCTCTCCCTCATCTGTACTATGACAAAAAGTACAACACGGAATATATTGCATCATCTTGGAGTCGTCCACTACCTGAACGCATCACCTATCCTGAACCTGTCGAAAGAGACGAGAGTGTTCATCAGTGTGAAATCAGGAGTGATACTCGCAGATTGAGAAAGAGTCCGTCAGGTGAGATATATGACGAGATGTGCAAAAAGGGATTTTACAATGTCCACGAAGAACAGGAAAAAGACGGGTACAAGTGGGCATTGATCGACACAATAGAAAATCGTCAATTCTGGGTTGCGGTGATGGATGGCGAGGATTTACCTGTCACCGATTACAAGTCCCTTTACGAGAAAGAAGTCGTCAAGAACAAGGAACTGACCGCACAATTTGAATTGGCGCAGAAAAACATCAAAGACCTGAACAGTCAATTGACAATTGCAAACGCAAGGATTCAACAGGCAATCAAGGCCTTAAAGGGGGAATAAAAATATGAGAATGAGTAACGAATTATATGACATCCTTAAATGGTTATGTCTCATTGTGATGCCTCGGGGTGCCTATGGTTATTCGGCATTGAGTAAAGTATGGGGTCTCCCTTATGGAACGGAGATTCCTGAAACAATCAACATCATTGCATTTGTCATTGGTTGTTGTATCGGTGTCTCGACATTGAACTACAACAAGGAAAAGGCAGAAGGCGAGGGTTGATGCTATGGACACAACACTCATATCGTCTATTGTAGGCGGTATCATCACAGGCATTTTCTCCGTCTTAGTGGTCACAATCCAGAACAACAAGACAATGGCAATTCTTGAGGAACGTGACAAGACAATGAAAGAGGAAATCGTCAAACTGACCAACAAAGTCGAGGCACACAACAATTTCGGCCTTCAATTGGCAAAATTAGAGACAAGAGTCGATTTACTAGAAAAGAGGGGTTGAACCCTCTCTTTTTTTTGTCCTATTTTTTCAAATAGAAACGTGTTACAGTACAGGCGAATGAATCCTGTGTCTGTTCGATTCATTTACCTGTTTTCTTTTCTTGAAAGTGCCTGTCTGTCTTTCTCCTTTCTGACTCATTTCACAGGCACTTTCGCCTTTTTTGGGCAGTAAATATGACAGTCCTTTTTTTCATAAAATGCAGAAAAGTGGCATAAATAGGCGGTTTTTTGAATGTCCACGGCGGTGTTCGACCATTCCCGTCACCCGCTCCAGAAATTAGTGCAGTGCAAGGGTGCGTAATTGCGCCCTTTTTTGTATGTGGTGAGAGTGACTTCAACCCACTTTTTCATATAAAATGGGCAGTAATTGGGCAGTGATTTTTTACAAGGAATCAATGACACTTTTCAATGTTTCAGGAAAGAAATGGGCATAAACATCAAGGGTCGTCTGCGTGGATGCGTGTCCAACGTACTGCGAGACCATTGAAATGTTTGCACCTCTGTTGATCATCAGGGAAACAAACGAATGACGGAAATCGTGGATGCGGATATAAGGGACTCCCGACCTTTCAATCGCATCCTTTTTCTTTCGGTCAATGTTCACAGGTGCAAGGGGTCTGTCACCTGAAAATATGCGCCCTGAATGATGTTCTTTCATTTGCAATATACAGTCATATGCCTTGTCACATATTGGGATGGTTCGGACTGATGACTTTGTTTTCGGTGATATGTCTGCAAAGTCCTTTTTATTCCACGCCTTTGTGATTGAGATCGTGTGTCTGTTGAAATCCACGTCATCAAAAGTCAGTGCAAGTGCCTCGCCACGTCTCAAACCCGTGTAATACAGGAATGTAAAGAAACATCTGTATTCAATGTCATCCACACAGGAAATGAATGCCTTGAATTGTTCCTCTGTCCAGAAGGACATTTTCTGTTGTCGTGGTTTAGGGTAATACTGAATCATTTTCGGAATCATACTCTTTTCATTGAGGTATAATTCCGCATAATTGCAAACGGCCTTGAAGTATGTGATGACCTGATTCTTGTAATAGGCCGAATAAGGCCGTCTAAGGCCGTTTTTATCGACCTTGACCAATTTGTCGAGGTAATCGTAAAACCCCCTCAAATCGCCCTCTGTGAGTCCTGACGGGGTTTTATCGCCGAATAACTTGCGTATATGCGACAATCTGCGTTCATTGGTCTCTCTGGTGGACTTTTTCCAACGTTTCCCTGTGGTCGTGATGTACAGGTCAATGATGTCATTGAACGTATGACCATCAAGGCCTTTGTAATACTCTCTCTCTGCCCGTTTCCGTTCCCGTATGGTCTTATATGCCTTTGACCTGTATCTCTTCCTGTCACCATCCTTTTCAACGTACACGTCAAATATGTATTTACAACCATTTTTCTGCGGTGTGATTTTACGGACTGTCAATGCCTCTGTGTTTTGTCATATTTCCACTCCTATCTCACCATTGACTCAACAGTCAATATTATGGCCTCTTGTTGTTCTTCGGATAATAGATTGAACGCACGCATCATCCTCTGTTCCCTTGTAATTCCTTCGGTATCAATGCCGAGTAAGTCCAACGGACTGACTTTCAGGATTTTTGCAAGTGGTATTAAAACCTGATAAGGGATTTTTTCAATGTCGCCACGTTCCCATCTATAAAATGTCGAACGATTCACGTTCAATTTCTGTGCGATCTCTTCGGCAGACAGATGTCTCTGTTTTCTTAATTCCTTGATTATTTTTCCTGTATTCATAATATAAACTCCTTGTGAGGTCATTATACCACTATGAGAATATTTTGTGCAATATTGCGATTAAGTGTTGCAATGTGGCAGAATTAGGACTATACTGAAGGAGAAAGGGCAGAAATGCGACAAAGGAGAAAGAAATGAAAAGAACAGTAAAAGTCATTTATTTGGATTTGGATGGTTATGTTGCGTTTGAAAAAGAACTGCACGAGAAACGCATACCAGATCGTCCATTCAATACAGAATGGGCAGTAAGAACATTCAAAAAGGCCTATAAACACAACGTTGATGGTATAGAGTATTATACCGTTGAATGTCACCCTGACTTCTGGGGAAGGGATGCGTGGCCGATTGCAGAAAAATATGGTTTTTCCATAATCCAAGAATTGGAATGGATAAACATCTAGAAAGGAGATGAGAGAGTGAATTACAACAGACTGAAAGGAATGATCGTCTCAAAGGGTTCAACCTTATCGCAGATGTGCGAAGAGACAGGCATCAACATTTCGACTCTCTGGAGACAGTGTAAGAGTGGCAAATTGCCGATTGTTACAGTGAAGAAAATCATTGACAATTTACACTTAACCAGAGAGGAGACAAATTACGTTTTTTTTGAAGACTAATGTCGCACAAATGCGATAAAATGAAGGAGAAAATGAAACAAATGAAATTATCAGAACAGATGCAAGAAATCACATTAAAAGTCCTCGCCATTCTCGGATTGGTATCAGTGACTTATCCGTTCCTGATCGCCCTGTATTTATGGGTTGTAGTGAGGTAAGTATGGCAGAGAAGAAAATCCCTGAATGTCCTGTAAAGAAAATCGAGGACATTCCATTCAAACAGAGGTTGATGATGGTGCAGAGTGAATTGAACGCACCGAAAAATCAATTCAACAAATTCGGTGGTTATCGGTACAGGAACTGTGAAGACATATTCAATGCCGTGAAACCACTATTGAATAAATATCTATTATCACTTGTTGTCACTGATGACATTGTCGTGATCGGTGAGAGGTATTATGTAAAAACGACCGCAACAGTCTTTGACACATTATCAACGGAAATGATTCACAATGTCGCATTGGCAAGGGAAGAAGAGTCAAAGAAGGGGATGGATTCGAGTCAGGTCACAGGCGCATCATCATCCTATGCGAGAAAGTACGCATTGAACGGACTGTTCCTGATTGATGATGTCAAGGACAGTGATACCACAAACACAGAGACAAAAGTCCCGTTCAAAAACGAGGACATTATGAAGGAGAACAAATATCGTTCTTGGTTGGATGACTTCTTCTATCGTCACCCAGACAGGAAAGTGAAATTCCTGAATTATTACAGGATTGAAACCCTTGATGAATTGGACAGTGTCCTGACGTTAAAGGACATTGACTCCATCATCACCAGATTGAGAAAGGAAGAAAACAAGGATGAGTAAAAAGAATTGGCAGTCAAATGAGATGAAACGTGTCTACAAGTGCACGTTGGAAAATTTACAGACAGAAATCGAAAACAAGGGAATGAGTTATGAGAGATTTAAGGAAGTCTCAAATATTTCAGATAGTACCTTTGATAAGTGGGAACTCCTGACAATGTTGACCAAAACCACTGTTAATCGTTGTGCGAGTGTTCTTGAAATTGAGAGAACAAAACTCATTTCAGACAATGATTATGCAAAACTCCACAAAGGGCATGATCGAATCACCAAAGAACAGCAAGAAAGACTCGAGGATATGTCTACAAACATTCGGGATGTAATTGGCAAAGAAGGTGTTCTCTCATTTGATGACATTTCATCATATGACGATATAGAGGATGCGTTGCTTGAGAATGAAATCACCCATTTGTTCTCAACAATCAAGTATTCACTCCAAAGAGTGACCCTTCTATTAAAGAAGGCAGAGAACGAAGAGGATGAAGAGGATGATCAATAGAGTGATATTAGTAGGCCGTTTGACAAAGGCCGTGGAATTGAATTCAACACCATCAGGAAAGAACGTCTGCAATTTCTCCCTCGCAGTACGGAGAGACAAAGAGACGACTGATTTCATCAATTGCGTTGCGTGGAACAAGACCGCAGAAATCCTGTCACAGTACACGTCCAAAGGGTCACTTGTGGCCGTTGAGGGACGTTTGCAAACAAGGTCATATGACAGTAACGGGTCAACGAAATACGTCACAGAGGTCGTTTGTGACGGCCTGACATTATGCGATAGTAAACCAAAAGAAGAAGAAAAGGCCGTTCCGTTTGAACAGTACACAACACGGAAAAGTGCCTATTCAATAACAGACGAGGAATTGCCGTTCTAGGGCAATACTCAAGGGGAACGAAGGGATGGAAGAATTATCACAAAAAATCTCCTATCCCACTAAACAATTTTGTCATATTATTCAGGCTCCATCATCCATCCCTTCACCCCGATATATGGATTTAATCAATCAAATAATGGAACTATCGCAGAAATTAGACCGCACATTGCACAACATTCCGAAAGTGTCGAGGGACTATGCAGAGGCACAGAGGAATTATCGAACATTATTGGCCGAGACAGTGTTGAGACTTGAGGACGAGGGCAGACCCGTCACCAATTTGCAGATAATCGCAAGGGGGAGAAAGGATGTCGCACGGGCAAAAGTGCAAGAAATCACATCAGAGGCACTTTATAAGGCCACACTTGAGGCAATAAACGTCTATAAATTACAAATCAGACTCCTTGAGAGTCAAATACAGAGGGAGTACGAGGGATGAAATTTCATTGTATGTTTGAACAATCAGGAACGTTCAAAAACGAATTCAAGGCACTCGGTTATGAGGCATACGATTATGACATCCTTGATGACTTCGGTGAGACAGACTTCAAAATCGATTTATTCAAGGAAATCGAAAAGGCATATGACAATAAACCATCTGTGTTTGATGATGTTGCCCAGGAAGACACCATCCTGGCATTCTATCCTTGCACAAGATTTGAGAATCAAATCGGGATGCACTTCCGAGGCACACATCACGGCCTGAACATATGGAATGATGAACAGAAACTCGAATATGTGATCAGACTTCACGAAGAATTGCACAATCTATATGTTTACATCACAAAAATGCGGATTGTTGCAATGAAAAGAGGGTTCAAGATGATCATTGAGAACCCATACTCATCACAACATTATCTTGTGAGATATTGGCCGATAACGGCATCATTGATTGACCCAGACCGAACAGAGAGAGGTGACTACTATACCAAACCCACACAGTATTGGTTTATTAATTGCGCACCATCTTACAATTTTATATTTGAACCTCAAACACTATACCCGAAAAGAAGTATCGCAAATAAAGGCGACAAAAATGCGGTGAACAACAAAGTGGAAAGAAGTCTTATATCAAAAGAGTATGCAAACAGGTTTATAAGGGAGTTTATCTTATGACTGAATCAATCATTTGCAACGATCGTCAATGTTTCCGTTGCGGTACGACTCAAGGACTCCACCGACACCACGTCATAAGTGGTCGGTTCAGGAACAAGTCAGAGAAATATGGCCTGTGGGTGTATCTCTGCGTGGAACATCACACAGGCGACACAGGAGTCCATTCTGCGAAGGGTCGGTCATACAATATGTACCTACGAAAAATCGCACAGGAACGATTTGAAATGACCCACACACACGAGGAATGGATGAAGGAATTCAAGAGGAATTATCTATGATCAAGAGATGGGAAAACCGCATTGAGATGGATTTCTCCTCAATGTATGACAACAACAATCATCCTTCTGACATTGACCTGTTCTTTATGGGCAAGACAGAAAAGGGCGAGGACATCCTGATTCTTGGAGAACGGAAATGGCGCAGAAAAGGACTGATATTCAACGGGCAGAAACGACTCCTTGAGGCATTTGCGAAGAGGTACAAAGACCCGTGTATCATCCTACACATCACGCACTCTGAATGTTGGCAAAACGGGGACAAATCCGTTGATATAGGAAAGTGTTTCGTTGAAGAATACTACTACTCAAAAATAGACGATTGGGTAATACCGCAACACTACACGACAGTCAGAGATGTGATTGACAAGTACAGGAGATAATTATGATAGTATGCAAGAAAAAACCACTTAAAGACACAGTAAACGTAAAATCAAAAATTCCTCATCACCCTCAATACTTTAAAAATGAAATCAAATATCAGGATTGGATAGAAGAAAATGCCGAATTCTTTTGTGAACTACTGCAAGAAATAACAGGCATTGATAACGTGGAATATTGGGGAAGAGAAATGAATTTCTTTGCACCTGATATGGGCAGTGATTCCATTGTGAGAGTGGATTTCTGGTTTACAGGATATAATGCAGACATTTTGGTAGAGACTAAATATCCAGACGCAGGTGTTAAAAACCTCGCACAAATACTTCATTATATGTGGTTAAGACAATCAATGAAAGACTATGTGTTGAAACACCGCACGTTGGATAAAAAGGGAAGATCGTTGGTGAAAAAACACAGAATTGTTGGAATTCTTATGGCACCTCATATAACAAATGAATTACTTAACACAGTCGAATTTCTTGACGATTTATATGCAATACAGACAAGGCATTGGAGATGGAACTAAAATGGCAGAAAGAAGAATGTTCGCAAAAACAATAGTATTATCAGATGCCTTCCTTGATATGCCTCTCGGTTCAAGGTGTCTGTATATGACATTGAGTATGGTTGCGGACGATGATGGATTCGTCAACAGTCCGAGGGCAATTATGAGACAATGCGGTGCGACTGATGATGATATGAAAGTCCTGATCGCAAAGAAATTCATCATTCCGTTTGATTCGGGAATTATTGTCATCAAACATTGGCGCATAAATAACTATTTACGCAGTGACAGGTATCAGGAAACGAAATATCTCGAAGAAAAGGCGCACTTATATGTTGATGAAAAAGGCGCATATAAGTATGTCGAGGATGCGTCTGGTATACCGAGTATTGGTATACCCAGTATAGGTAAGGATAGGTTAGGTAAGGATAGAGTATATAAGGGCAAAACCGCACCTGATATGTCTCTCTCGAATAACAAATCAAATCCGAATCAAATTGCAGATGCAAGAAAGAAAATGTTTGGAGAGAACAATGGCAAAGAACAAGACACTGAAAATCACTGACATTGTCGGTGACACAATCATCATCAACCTTGATGACGTTTCATACATCAGAACAGACACTGACAAATTGAAAGTCAAATTCAAGGGCATAGACGGGGAACACCACTTTGACCACATTCCAAAGGAAGAGATGGAGAAAGTGACGGCATTGTAAGAAAGGAGAGAAAGGATGAGGTTCTATGGCGATTTTAAGGAACTACACAAACACTCTTCTGGACTTAAAGTCTTGTGAACAACGTTATCAGTATTTGAGGGAAAAACGTGAGGTCTATTACGTCAAATATCTCGGCGCAAAGTCACCGAATTATGAGGGACTTGGAGTGTCGAAGAATTGGGGTGTGGACGGGATGTCAGTGTTCCTTGATCTAGTAACGAAAAGGAATCCGAAAACAGGGTTGTCACTTGACGAGGAAATCGAGAAACTGACAACAGAAATGGCGCACCTGTCGAAACTGTTGATGGATATGGGAAAGAACCTGAAACGAATGAAGGGAATCGAATATCAACTATATTCCACGATTGTCATTGATGGCCTGAACATATCAAAGGCAGTGCGGAGAGTGGCACAAGACAACTTTATGTCAGAACAGAACGTGTGGGTGACCTATTATCCGAAAATCAAAGAAGAACTGATCAAATTGGAGATGTAACAATGGCAACAAAAGAGGCAAGAAGAATGATATTGGCACTGATGGAACATCAGGGCGAGAGAAAGTACATAGGAAAGGCAGAAGTCGAGGCATTAAGGATTGCAATTCGGTGCATTGACTTCCGTGATGCAATGAAAGAAGAATTGGCCGTTCAGTATTGGAACGATAAAGAGGTGAGATGATGTTGTGGTTTTTATTAGGTGTGTTAATAGGTATGGTGATTTGCTATGTCACATTGTACCTGATTGTTAAACACGAGAGGAACAAATGAAAATCCTTGTCTTATCCTGTGACAATTACAGAGACACGTTCCTTCCATTCCACCATTGCATTGAGAAATATTGGCCTGATCATCCAGAGGTGATATACAAGACGGAGACAATTGACAATCCATACTACAAGACCATCAAGGCCGATTATCCACTCAAACAATGGACAGTCGGAGTCAAAGAAGTATTATCGCAGATTGATGACAATCGGGTTCTGATAATGATGGACGACTGTTTCATAAGACGACCTGTCAACACATCAAGAATCAAATATGCGAGTGAGAACTTAAAGGGCAACATTGCAATGTTCAACTTTGAAAAATCGTGGGACATATGGGACGCACCGACTGATCTTGTGGGATTCAGGAGACGTTGTCACGGAAGGCCATTCGAGGTGTCGATAATGTGCGGACTATGGGACAAAGAGAAATTGATGAATGTACTCGCAAAAGACGGAAGTCCGTGGGATGTCGAATGGTATCAGAACAATTGCGGTTATGACTTCCTAATCAATGACGGGGACTTCATCATTGATTGGGGATATCAAACTTGGATTCCTTCGGGAATATCAAGAGGAAAATGGTGCAGAGAGGTCGTTCCATTTTTCCAGAGTGAAGGCATAGAAATCGACCTCACAGAAAGGGGTATATTATGAGACTTATTGATACAGAAAAAACTGAAAGAGAATATGAGGGAATCGAAGAAGAACCGACAGTGAAGGCGGTCACAGTCGAGGCATTGATGGACTTTATTCGGAAAAGGGCATTGCAACCAAACGGGACATTCAAATATTCAGACGATATGATTGCATTAAGGGCATTCATTGACGATTGGAGAATGGACAATGAAACAGGGTACAGAGACGCATACAACAGATGGTGGGCAGAACACTTATCACGTTTCGATTGATGTGTGGAAAACATTTTCAATCACGAAAGAGGAACTTGAACGGGCAGTATTAGATGACGAATTCTGCCGATATATGCAATATGTAATAGACAAGGAAGTCGAAAGAAGGATGGAGAAATATGTGCAAGAATGTCATCAAGTACAGGAACATATACGGGAGAATGATTGAGTGCACACCAAGAAGGGCATTGATAATTGCAAGGGCATTGTATGGGATGTCAAATGACCCGTACAGAATGGAACTGATCAACAGGCGATTCTATGGAATTGAATTCACCGAAGAACAATTGAAAGGGAGAAAGGAAAATAAAAGATGTTAGAAAAGAGATTTCCTCACATTCCTGATGAGGATGTGACACGCATATTTCAAGACGGATATATTAAAGGCTTTGAGAATGGAAGAAAAGGCGCAATTCCCATTGAATGGATAAAAAGGTACGCAAAAAAAGGTGGGAAAATGGCAAATATACTGTTTCCTTTTGAGATAGAAATGATGCTTGAAGATTGGGAGAAAGAAAATGAGAAAGAACTATAAAAAGTTTGTTTTATGGGTTGTCGATTGTTTATTTGACGACACTATGACTTTTGATGCTCTTCACGAATGTGCTTTTGGTGAATTGGCTTTTAGAAAATTGGAAAAGTTAGGTTTAGTAAAACAAAGTAAAGATGGTGAATATTGGGAGAAAGAAAATGAGAACAATTAAGTGGAGACGATATACATTCGCAGACGGATATATAATGGAGTGCAAGGGAATGAGTAAGAGAGAACTCGTAAACGTGGAGATGGCACACGGGAAATGTATCAGTATTGAACCAATCGTCATTAAAATGTAAAAGATTTTAGTGAAACTTTAGTAAACGATAGTATAAACTGTTATCGTGAAGAGATGTGGTATCGGGGGAACGCATCTCTTTTCTTTATGTACGAAACAATAAAACAATTCTACAGATCGAAAGAGTGGCAGAGAACAAGGGCATCATATTACAAGTACAGGAAAGGACTGTGTGAGAGATGTCTCAAGAAGGGAATCATCTCAACAGGAGACGAAGTACATCACAAGATCAGATTGACACGAATGAACATCAACAATCCTGAAATCACTGTGAACTTCAACAACCTTGAATTATTATGCACTAACTGTCACATTGAAGAACACAGGGACGACAGGCGAAACGAGAGACGTTACGTTGTAAATGCGGACGGGTCGGTTGATACATCCCCCATATCAGGGTGAATATATCCACGGGAATGGGTATAC
>Ga0310786_10002711_pt1 | contig 26624 bp, 29 predicted proteins | sample AusTroGonzalo_MG_FD_203881 | JGI IMG/M metagenome (GOLD analysis project Ga0310786, IMG submission 203881) | Bovine rumen microbial communities from tropical cattle in Woodstock, Queensland, Australia - Gonzalo_03 (v2) (version 2) | ecosystem: Host-associated > Mammals > Digestive system >...
TGCCGGCATAATTGAAGTATTAACCATAAAACAAAATAACCATGATTAACATCAATAAATTCAATAGTTATGAGGATTATTTGAAATCCGTCTTGCTGTCTGGGGAGTCGTCTGTCTCCCTTGTCGGCAATATTGTCAAGTATGATCCAAAGAACCTGATTCTTCATCGTGGACAGCCGTTGGATAATGAGGTGTGTCTTGTGTTCAAGGACACGTATGACAGCAATCTCGTGTTTGTCCCGTTCCACACGTATGACTCTTCGACCTTTGACAGCCAGAGGTACGAGAAAAAGGACTGGGTGAGGTTTACCCGTTCAGAAGGCCATGAGGTTCTGATTCACAAGACCGCCGTTGGCAGCGCACAATGGGCCACATCCAACAAATACAGATTGCACTGTGACCTGACCGCAAGCGGCAGTTTCGACTATGCCGTTACAATTAATGATTCGGCAAAGACCGGAACCGTAACATGGGAGGCTGGTGAGACATTGGCGCAGGTTGCGGCCAAAATAACCGGCACAAACAGTTATTTCACGGTGACAACGGTGGCGGGAGAGGAGTTTATCCGCATTTCATGTAGCAGCTACAATAACACGACATTCACATTGAGCAATGTCACGGGGGCTACCATCGATGACTTGTCGCTGTATTGTCGTATTGGAGGCGTGCAGCAGGCTGAGTCTCACCGGTCCTGGCAGGCTCAGGACGTGAATACCATGTTCCCAAATCAGGGATTTCTGCCGGCCAACACCGTGCAATATGCGCAGAATGGGATAGATTTGTCATACAGATGCATTTGCAATTTGCCGAGAGCGAAGGAGTATTACCGCATCAGCGGCACCGGTCACGGTGGAAGTGACACTTATCTTGCCGAGAGCTCGAAATCAGCAAGAATGAGCAAAATCGGATTTGCTTCTTGCAATGGAAGCGGAGTGGCCGAGCAGCAGGCTTTGTTTGATAAGTACCATGGAAGCTGGGACGCTTACATGGAGGCAAGCAAGATTCAAATCAATGACAAGCACACTAACGGCGTTGAATACAAGAGTTATTCCAATGGTGACACCCAGTCGGATTTCTTGTGCAGTGTGACCACAATGACATTTGACGGCTCATATATCCCGGTGTTCACGTCGGCATCGATGACAAGAGCTCTGGCAGATGTTGATTTTGGTGGCGGCAACATGCCGACCAACCATGAGATTGCAGTGTTCATGGATGCCACCGTGATGGCTCAAATCAATGCGGCATTCACCACGATAGGAGGTGCAAACCTTCTGACCAATACTGCTTATTATTGGTCAGTCGCCCAGTACAACTCCGGCGATGCCTGGGTCTTCGGCGGGACGACTGGATGCTTGGGCAACATCGGCAAGATCGGCGCTTTCGGCTGTCGCTCCCTCGCTTATGTATAATTATTTGAAAATTTTAATTTCCGCCCGCCTTTATTCAAAAAAAGGCGGGCTTCTGACCATGAAAAACAGCAAATGTTATGCCCAAGAAGAAAAAGCCGATAACTGATCTGGAGATTGCAAGACTTGTCATTAAGTTTGACAGTGAGGTTCACAAGATATTCAAGAATTTGCCGAAGTGCTATGATTACAGTGTAAAACAACAGACAACGGAAAGTCTTGGATTCATGAAGAGGATGCTTGGTAAGTCCATCAAACTGATTCCATTTGACAGTGACACATGGAGAATCAAGCGTGATTGGTTGAATGATGCCTATTCGGAGATTGGTTTGTTGACATTCAATCTTTGTGAGCTGAATGATGATGGAGTCTTGAGCAACAAGACAAAATCGTATCTTGACATAAAACTTGCTGAAATAGAATTGAACTTCCTGAGCCTGCTGAACACGTTTAACAATAAGGTAAATGGGTCTGACGGTGGCGGGTGCGCCCGCGCCGCTGAATCCGATGTTATAAGGACGTGTGACTACGATTGAAGAGGAGGTCTTAATGCGTAGTCATCTACACACACACGAGCCAAAGTCAGTCGCCCAGTACAACTCCAACAATGCCTGGATCTTCAACGGGACGAATGGATGCTTGAACAACAACAACAAGATCAACGCTAACGGCTGTCGCTCCCTCGATTATAACTTGTCGGACTACAGCAGGCAGGGAAAGTTCATTAAGTTTCATGCTGAGATGCACGAGGCATGGGTAATATGTAGGAAAACCAAGCGGGACAGCCATGCGCAGCTTGAGTTTGAATACAATCTCATCGGAAGGGTATATCTGTCGCTATTGGTATGGCTGATGGAGTATGTTCCTGAGAAATCAATCGGCTTCATCATTGACATTCCGCGTGTAAGAGAGGTTATCGCCGCCTTTTTTGGTGACCGAGTTGTCCAAACCTGGTATAACGAGCGTCTGAAACCATACCTTGAATCGGACTGGCTGGATGATGACAGTTATTCATGCAGGAAAGGAAAGGGCGCATTAGCGGCCGCTTTGGAGCTCAAGGATAAGATAGAACGTGTGAGCAATGGCTTCATCTATGATAACGTATGGCTCGTGAAACGTGATTTCAGAGCCTTCTTCATGAGTGTTGACACGGAATTGCTTGAGAACCTGATGGTGGATTTCATCATGGAGCATTTCGGGATGGATGAGGATGAGAGAAACAGGCTGATATGGCTCACACGGATTATATACCGCTCTTTGCCTCAAGAGAGGATGATAAAGAAATCCCATCCGCTTGCATGGCTCAAACTGGAGTCAAGGAAATCCATGATTGGAAAGATTATCGGATTGCCAATAGGTAATGTGACCAGTCAGACGGCTGCAAACTTCATCACCACATTGTATTTGCGCAAGCTCAGGGAGAAAGGATATGAGTTTGTGCATTATACCGATGACACTGTAATCATTGTGAGAGACCTTGAGCAATGGAAACGTGATGAGAAGGAGATAGAGGAATATATCTCAAGTGTCATGCATCTTGAATGGCATAAGCATAAAAAATATTGCCAGCACTACAGCAAGGGAGTTGAGTTCTTAGGACTGAAAATCAGATTTGACAGACTGCTTCCGTCGGATAGGATAGCGCATAACTTCATCTGGAAGACAAAATGCGCTGTGAGACGTGCGGAACAGAGTGACAAGCAGATGCTGATGATGACAGAGGACTTCCAGTGCGTGTTCAACTCCTATTGCGGCCTGTTGAAATGGAGTAACAGTAACAGGCTGAAAGGACGTGTGTTTGAAATCCTAAAGGATTCAAAGCTGTCCAGAATATACGATATACACGGCATTGATAAAATCACCATCAAAAAGAACAGGACGCGGATGGCCTACTATATGCGCCTGAACCGTAAAAGAAAGAGAAAAACAGCATACAATGAACATATTTGACAGACAGCACAACAAGAGCATGGGAGAGTGCGCCAAGCGCGTGGAGGAGATTATTGCGGCCTATGAGAAGAAGATTATGGGCATCATCACCAGATCGGGCATCAATCTGGAGGAAGGTTTCAAGTTCTCTGACCACCCTGCGTTGAAGCGGGAATGTGACAAGCTGATTAAGGAACTGGCCAATAATATCCGAATCACGATTGAGAAGGCCGAAAAAACCGAGTGGGAGAGGTCCAATGACAAAAATGATAAACTTGTTAGCGAGGTTATTAAAAGTGTGTCAGCGGCAAAGAATATGGGCTACATGCAGAGGAATCTTGATGCAATGGAAGCCTTCATGGGGAGGAAGATAGCCGGAATGAACCTGTCGCAGAGGGTGTGGAATATCACCAAGCAATTCCGTGGCCAGATGGAGGCGGCTGTTGACATCGCCTTGCAAGACCACAGGACAGCGGATGAGTTGAGCAGGGATGTACGACAATACCTGCGGTACCCGGACAAGTTGTTCAGGAGGGTGAGGGATGAGAAAGGGGTGCTGCATCTGTCAAAGGCGGCCAAGGCCTTCCATCCAGGTAGGGGCGTGTACAGGTCTTCATACATGAATGCCAGGAGACTGGCGGCCACTGAAATCAACATGGCGTACCGTACATCGGATGACACCCGCAGGCAGCAGCTTGATTTTGTGGTGGGGATAGAGGTTCATTTGAGCAATAACCACAACTGCAAGGGAATCCCGGAGGGAGAGTTCAGGGATATATGTGACAAGCTGCAGGGCAAATATCCCAAGACGTTCAAATTCGTGGGCTGGCACCCGCATTGCAGATGCTATGCCACGTCCATACTGAAAACAAGGGAAGAGGTGATGGAGGATATCGAGAGGAGGAAGAAAGGGCTGAAACCAGTTAAAAGTGTGAATGAGGTGAAGGATGTGCCGGATGGGTTCAAGGAATGGGTGGACCAGAACCAGGAACGCATCGCCAAAGCGAACTCATTGCCGTATTTCCTCAGTGACAATGGCCAGATTGTAGACGGGCAGTGGGTGATGAATGAGATGGCCCCTGAACCGTCATTGCTTGACAATGCGCAACAAAGACATTCAATGAGGACTCCCGAGCAGATTAAGGACATAAAGGAAAGGTGGAAGAAGAGGAATGAGGTTATCAAAGGGTATGAGATGACAAAGAAGAGGGCTGGAAATATCCTCAATATGGAAAAGGAATGGAGCGAGGTAAGCTTTGAGCAGCTGAGAAAGGCGATGGGTGTCGTGTCTGACAAGAGTGTTTATCGGGCTTCTGATTATGCCGAGTTGAAGAAGATGTTACAAGACACCATTCAGAAGATAAAACAGCAGCAGACGGCTGAAAAGGCGCTTTCTGATGTAATCCCGGATGTTCACAAGTGGCACAAGCAGTTTACGCTGGATGAGTTGCAAGAAGCAAAAAGCAAAATAAGCGGCAAATTGGCACAATGGACGCAAAACAACGATTCGATGTTTTCATTGACAGAAATGAAAAAGCGTCTTGAGTATGAAGTAGGGTGGATGGAAAGGAAAGGTAAAAAATACAATACGTGGGAAATTGCAAGGGATGTATATGCGAATCGTTTAAAATTGGTTGAGCATCGTATAGAAATGCTTAATGTGAAACAAGGTATTGAAAACGATATATCACTTATCAATAGCTCAAGAAGCAAAGTAGGAAAGCGGATTACGGCTGAATTTGACAGTCTTTTCAAAAATGATTTGACCAATATTCAAGCATTAAGAGAAAAGGCAGCTGAAATAAAGACAAAATCAAAACAAATAGAACTTCAAAGGAATAGAGCAGCGGGTAGTAGTGGACAATCTTCTTATGCGCCTCAATACAATCCAAAGTCTGATGCAGAGACAAAGAATGATTTTCTTGCATATATGAGGTCGATAGGTAAAAATATACATGAGAGCACCGTTGTTATTGACAAAGGATTTGTTCATTTACAGGGAAGACAGCACCAATATATTTATGAAGGCAATTCCATAGAGACAATGGCAGAACACAAACAACTATGGAATCATATAGCGGTAAGCAGATGGGGAAGGGCAGGTTATATTCAAACCGGAAACAGTTGGAAAATAAATTCGGATTTTAGAAAGACCGGAGTTGTTGGAAAAATAGACTCAGTTGCTGAATCAAGACTTGAGGCAAATGGAATGACTAAAGATGACTTGAAAACAGTGAAACTTCTTGATAAGAAAATAGGAGAATTTTCATTGCCAATACCTCTTGTTGTTACAAGATATGTCAGAGCGTCAGCTTTGGATAACATTTTCGGAACTTCTTTCTCAAATCATAACATTAGATCACTTCAAAATGATATTGGTGCATTAAACAAAGGCAGACAATTGTCATCTGATTGTGCATTTACTTCTGCTTCAACGAATGAGCTTCAAAATGTTTTTTATAACCAATTTGATGTAAAATTAATGCTTGAGGTTCCACCAAAAACACCAATGTATTTTTCTGATAATTATGCTGAAAGTGAAATTGTGTTATCAAGAGGTACAAAACTTGAATATGTATCCTCTTCTATTGGGAAAACAGGAGGCTACACACATCTTATAATTAGATGTCGTGTTGTTCAGTAGTATTACTGTTTTTTCTTTATATAAAATTCACATTTGCCTGTGTTTATGGCATTATTAACATCTACGACATTTTCAAAAACATCACACTCACTTCCCTGTAAAGGTAATTTGTTGAGGCAATCGTGGCATATACGTCTGTCAGGCCATTTCATGTATGGATCGTCATGGAGGGAAGTGAATAAAGGGTCCTTGTTGCCGGAAAAATGAGTTTTATTGTTTTTTGGAAATCTTCTTTTGAAATCAACAATGACACGAATCATCTCAGAAGGAAGGTAGCTCATTGCTGTATCCTCTATTTCTTTCGGTATGTCATAGTATGCACCTGCCAAAGATCCCACAATAGCTCCTATTGTGTCTGAATCTCCACCGTATGATATTGCTTTTCTTATCGCATCTTCAAAATTGTTTGAATTTGAGAAGATATGCATCGAAAGAGGGACACATCCTTGACAAGTTGAATCCCATTGTCCTTTTTTAGGGATACGTTTCAAGTAATCATCACCATAATATAACTTGCAAATATTTTCAACGCCTTCTTTGCTGTTTTCCCATATTTTATTTGCAAGACCAAATATTGAAATGGCTATTGATTGGGCACCTTTGATTCCCTCTTCGTGAGAATGGCTGCATTCTGCTGATTTCTTGGCCTCTTCCATAATCTTGACGCTGTTGTCAAATGCAAATCCAATTGGGGATACTCTCATAGCCGAACCATTTCCGTAGCTATTGTACGGCTGAGGGTTGTCTGACATTATCCAGTTTCTGAAAGAAAATCCGTAGATAACTTGTCTCCCATTGTATTTTCTGCACCATTTTATCAGGCTCTCCTTGTAGGGTATCCCATGTAATATTGCATCGGCTATGGCAATTGTCGTTATTGTGTCGTCAGTGTATGAACAGCCATCACCAAATAGTTCGAAATCCATGGAACGGTGGTTGTTGAACTCAAATCTTGAGCCCACAATGTCTCCTATTATAGCGCCTATCATATTGTGTAAATTTTTGAACGCAAAAATATCAAAAAAAATAATACGAAAATCAGATTTTGAAATTTTTTTGTTTGCAATATAAACATATTAAAATTTATTTGTATTTTTGCACCCGAAACAAAATATTACTTTTTAACCATAAAATCATGGAAAGAATACTTGAAAAACTCCGCGCCAAGTTTGCGGGAGTGAGTGACAAAATCCTGGAGAAGATTGCGAAGAAAATCGCAGAGAAGGCCAAAACCGACGAAGAGATTGACTCAGAGGTAGAGGCTGTTACAATTTCCCAGTTGCTTGAGGTGTACGGCGACAGCAGGGCAACGGACGCCACCAAGACGGCAGTGTTGAACTACGAGAGAAAGTACAATCTCAAGGACGGCGAAAAGCAAGGGAACAAGTCTCAACAGCAGCAACAGGAACAACAACAGGTTATTGATCCAGACGTGCCCCAATGGGGTGCCAAGCTTGTGGAGACCGTCTTACTGCTTGCCGGCAAGGTAGATAAACTCACGAGTGACAAATTGGTCAGCGGGAGAAAGCAGCAACTTAACGAGAAAATCAAGGACCTTCCTGAATCACTTAGAAAGGTTTATGACCGTGTCGCACTCGACTCAATGGAGGATGACGCGTTCACCACTTTCTTGCAAGAGGTGGAAACCGAAGTAAAAGGGATCCAGAATGACGTGTCTGCGAAAGGGGCTGTGTTCGGAAAGCCGGCTGCCGGTGTGCGTCAGATGCAGAACGGCGGAGGAGGCGGAAAAGAGGCAACAGACCAGGAGATGAATGAAGTCTTCCAGCGTCTGGGGCTGTAAGTAACCATTTCTATTAATCATCAAAACAAAATTTTACCATGCCAGAAGCAAATTTGAACAAAGAAAGCATCCTTGTTGATGACGGTATTGACAGCATTGTCATCATCAATGACTTGGGTGATATCCCTGGTGGAAGAACTCTGGATGTGTCGGGTGTGGCATCCGGCACAACCGTAATCAAAGCCGGCCATATCATCATTAAGGATGCGTCAGGCAACTACAAGCCCCTTGGTGTGACCGAAGGAGCTTACAATGCCCTCAGTACCGGCGAATCTTATGAAGGTGCCCTGAAGGCCTCTGTGCTTGTCAGCGATCCGAGAGCCGCCATCCTCACCATTGGTCAGGTCAATGCGGCCGCAAGCCCATATCCTGTCACCGACACCATCAAAGCCGGATTGCCGAGGATTCAATTCCTCTACTAATCCGGATGTGTTTATGCTAATGCATTAATCTTTTTAACCATCAAAACAAAATTTAACCATGATACAAACATTATTTCTGGAGTTCGTTGAGAAGTACTTCCGTAAATTTGTCGGCAAGATTACGGAGAAATTCAACGACAAGTCCAAGGAACCCGAGCTGCTCCACAAGACGATGCTCCGCGAGGAGTATTCGGCTGACATGACGTGGGAGGCAGAGGGCATCGACCACAATGTGATTGCCGCTGACGTGGTGTCTATGGATTCAACTCTCCCGTTGAAAAGACGTGACACCCTGAGACGTGCCGGTGGCAAACTGCCTAAAATCGGTATCAAGTTCAAACTGGGTGAGAAACAAATCAGCGACATCAATGTCATGATCGCCCGCGGTACCGAGGAATCCACCATCGCTGCCAAAATCTTCAATGACGTTGAGAAGAGTATCAAGGGTGTTGATGTCAGAACTGAAATCATGTTCCTGCAGGCCTTCTCCACCGGTTTCTGCCTTGTTGAAAGTGATGAGAATGACGGTACCGGCATTCGTGTCAACTACGGTTACAAGGAAGAGAACACCATGCACGCACTTGTCGCCGCATGGGGTGAGAGTACCGCAACGCCTATCGATGATATCCGTCAGCTGTTTGACAAGGCTGATGAGGATGGCAACAACATCGGTTACATCTTCCTCTCGAAGAAACGTTTGGACAACATTCGCAACAGTGACCAGGGTAAGACCCTTGTCGCAGGCTATCAGAACCAGCTGTACACGGATGTCGCCAACTTGAAGGTTCCGAGCAGAAAGACGATGCTGGAGGCCCTGAATGATGAGTTTGACGCAGTGTTCGAGGTTGTCGGCGCATCATACAAGATTCAAGGTGTTAACGGCAAATTCTCCTATGTCAAGCCGTTCGATGAGGACAACATCATTGCAACCCCGGACAAGGTTGTCGGACGTCTGGTCTATGGCACCCTTGTCGAGGAGACCAAGCCTGTGGCTGGCGTTACATACCAGAAATCCGGCAGTCACATTTTGGTCAGCAAGTTCTCAAAGAATGAGCCGTTCGCAGAGTTCACCACCGCCCAGGCAATCTGTCTGCCCGTCATTGACGGTGTGGAGGGAATCTACGTTCTGCATACCGACAGCACCGGCAGTTCATTGAGCTTGTCTCCAAGCACCATGAATTTTGCCGTGGGTGCGGGTTCCAAGACCGCGGACATCCACTATGACGGTTCTATGGGAGACCTGACGATCAGTTCCAACCAGACCTATGCAACCGCAACCCGCAAGGGTGGCAAGCTGACGGTCAAGATGACCGCTAACGCCAGCGGAAGCCAGAGAACGGCCACCATTACCGTTTCTGACGGAACCGAGTCTGCCACCATCTCCCTTACTCAGGCGGCATCCTAATCCATTAATCTTAAACCGGAGCGTATATGACCGCACGAGAGTCTTTGCAGGGTATCAATGCCTATCCTATCCCAAGTAGGACATTGACAACCATTATGACCAAAAGGGGAGTGTCACCTTCAACGGAGGTGACCTCCCAAATTCTTAATTCGTCCGCATTCAAGCTTGCTCATGCGGATGTGCTGTTCTGGCTGTCCGAGGCGCCAAACATCGCACAGGGCGGGCAGAATTACTCATTCAGCGATGAGCAGCGCAAGAAGTTCAGGGATGAGGCCATTGGCATCTATGAGGAAGAGGATGAAGGCTCTCTGCCAAAGACAAAGTACGGCTACAAAGGAGACAGGGTATGATTATTCAGAATGGCACAATAGAGGTTAAGAACAAGGTTCCCGGAGGCATTGACCCGAGAACCGGCTATGCCATCCCATCATCAGAGGCGCAATGGCTTGAGCCCGTTCCGTGCCAATGGCAGTTGACGGACTTCTCCTATCTCGAACGCACCAATGCAGGCGAGCATTACACAAAAGCCTCTTATAGCGTGCTCATAGAGCAGGTCTATGGGTTCGCACCGAGGCAGGTGAGGCTCAAGGACAGCAGCGGTGCCGTGCTGGGAGAGTTCTCTGTCATCAAGCAGGAGGAGCTTGACGCCGTTTGCCAGACCCGTATTTACATCTAAAAACAAATTGAGTATGCCTATCAAAATGACAACACCGATGAGCAGCGTGGTAAACGCCACCAGAGAGGCGATAAAGGAGTCGTTCAATGAAATCATTGACGTGCTCTTTTATGTCGGCGAGGAGGCTGTCAATGAGGCGAGGCTGGCCCACACATACAGGGACCAGACCGGCAACCTCACCGCCAGCATCGGTTATGTCGTTTTCGCCGACGGACAGCCTGTAAGAGTCGGTGACTTCAACACGGTCAGGGCGCCGAAAGGTGACGGAGGCCAAGGGAAAGAGACTGGCGAGGGATTCGCGCGTTCGCTTGCCAGTGAGTTTCCCACCGGCATTGCGCTGGTTGTCGTGGCTGGGATGAAGTACGCTTCATTCGTGGCCGACAAAGGCTATAACGTCATACAGAGCGCCGAGCTTGTGTCGGAGAAGCTGGCCGCTGACATGCTGTCCAAGCTTGGCATAGGGAAAGGAGGTCGGAAATGACAAAGACTGCAGAGATGGTTATTGATGACGTGTATCAGCTGTTAAAGGGTGATACGTCCAATGTCACTGATAACACCGACGAAGCCAATGAGGCCATATTCCGCATCAGCGGTGGTGTCTATAAGGATGAGTGCAGGCCTGTTGACAGTAAGAGTGAGGACATTATTGTGGCGTTCACCACGTCAACGGCTGGGCAGATCCAGGATGGCATCGTGACGGTCAACATCTACGTTCCCGACATTGACCCATACAATGACGGCACACTCATTAAGAACGGTGCGAGGATCGCTGAGTTGGAAAGCGCAGCATCCGAGTGGGTGAAGACACTCAACACCAAGCAGGACGACTACCGTTTCACGCTCTACAATGCCATACATAGCAATAATGATACTGACATACATCAGCATTTTGTGGTCATACAGCTCCGGTTTAGGAGACTCTCAACATAATATAAATTATCCATTTTACAAACCATTAAAACAAAATAATCATGATTTTATCCTGGGGAAAAATAACACCGTATTTCCGCCCTTACAAAAGCGGAGCCTATGGCTCTGGTGACACCTGGACGGAAATGTCCGTTCCCGTCGAGGGTTCGACGCAAATGAACATCACCGAGGGCGAAACCAAGGAGGCCAAGCAGGAAGGAGGCGCCATTGTTGACACCATTACCGGTGACAACACTTATGAGTTCGTTTTCCGACTGTTTGTGAAGAAAGAGGATGCCGCTAACCCGTATCCCATTCCTGTCGTCAACGGCAAGACCACAACTGAATATGCCCTGTTTGCCGTTCCGGAAGACCCCGCATGTCTCGCCGTTGAGATTCCGAGAGCTCAGGTGCGTTGTGTCGAGCAGTTCACATCCGATGAGGGTATCACTCTTGAATACCACTTCAAGGCCCTGCTTGACGAATCACAAGCCACCGGACACCATAATGACGGCAAGCTCGTGAGAATCACCATCGGACTGTCTGGCGGTAAATCGTCTTATGCCGTTCCCGGTATTCTTGAGTATGGTAGCGAGGCAAGCTCATTGGGCGTTACCCTTGTCGGTTTCAGCGGCGTTCCTACCGCCTCTTACTATCCGACAAGCGCCAACTATGTTACCGCCACAATCGCGCAGAATGCGGCAATCTTCGCATTGTCCGCGAATACGGGCGATGCAAGATCGGTGTCCGTCACGCTTACGGATGCGGCCGGCAACACGGCAGTCATCGATATTTCACAAGCCGCGGGCAACTAATGCCTTGGTCCGTGATTTTATATTTAGAAGGGAAGAGGGGTGTGGCTTAGTCGCTGTGCCCCTCTTTATCAAAACAAGAAAGCAACAACAATGAACAGAGGCAAACAGACAATGGAACAGATGGTGGCCAATGAGCTGCTGGAACGCAAGGAAGACATAACCATAGCCGGAAAGGCTTACCGTGTCGCTCCCCCCTGCCTTGCCACACTGGTAATGTGCAGCGAGGAGTTCTCAAAGATTAAATCCGTTGAAATCAGCAAAGACAATGCGGCGTCAGACATTATCCGAGAAGCGAGATTCGCAAAGGATATATGCAGGCCGCTGGCTGTGCTGATTCTTGGCGCTGAGAGAATCGAAAAGGAAATTGCGAATAATCGCTCAAAATGGTGGAGAAGATTGTTCAGACGCAGGAAAACCGACACCGTCGGACGCTTGGCGCATAATCTCGCCTATGCAAAGCCCGGTGAGATTACCGATGCGGTGGCCAAGCTGATAGCGCGTCAGGACATCGGCGGTTTTTTCGCGCTTACCACTTTCCTGAGCGCAGTACAAGTGACGAAGCCGGCGAAAGTGGGGACAGAAACGACTCAGTCTGGGCAATAGTATCGGGAATGATGAAAACCTATAACATGAGCATGAGGGATGTGTTGTATGGCATCAGCTATACCAACATCATCATGTTGTGCTCAACGACCCCGGATTACAGCCTGGGTAAGGACAAGGAAAACAAACAGAACACAATTGATGCCAGCAATCCCGCCAACAACGCAATGGTGTTGCGGGCTCTTGGCATGTAAATCATTATAAGAAATGGCAGAACTTAAATTCAGTATCGGTGTTGATGACAGCAAGGTCGAGCAGGCTGTCCAGCGTATGAGACAGCAGTTTGAGACCATCAGCAGGAATGCGGTCACATCTGGGAAGTCCATTGATGATGTTGTCAAGCGTATGGTATCAGCCTTTGAGGACGGGATAGATGAGTTTTCAACGATGAGTGAGCAGCTTGAGTTCCAGAAGCAGGTGGTCAAGGATTTGGGTTCTGAACTTGACAAGCTTGGGGAATCGCTCAAGGAGGTCACGCCATCCGGTGAGTGGGAGACGGTGGACAAAAGCCTGCAAGAGGCAAAGCAGGCGCTTGTGGAATGGAATGAGGCGCTCGCTGAATCTGAACAAGAGGCGATGGCGGCTGACAATGCAAATGAGTCATTGCGTTCGCAACTCAGGAAGATGCAAAAGGAACTTGTGGACATGGAGGCTGCCGGAAAGAGGGGAACGAGAGAATTTAGAGAGTTGCAGGAGCAGGCTGGAAAGCTGCAAGATGCGATAGATGACGCTAACAAGCAGATGAGAATAATGGCCAATGACCAGCGTGGGTTCCAGGGCATAATCAGCGGATTAAGCGGTGTCAGTGGCGCCATGTCGGCTGCAATGGGTGTGATGGGCATGTTTACCGATGAGAATGAGAAGATGCAGAAAGTGATGCTGAAAGTGCAGTCCCTTATGAGTATCACCGTAGGCTTGCAGCAGCTGCAGGCCACACTTGACAAGGACAGTGCGTTCAGGCTTGTCACCCTTAATGGGCTCAAGGAGTGGTGGGCAAAGGTTACCGCCCAAGCGGCGGCCGCACAGACAGCGGAGAATGCGGCGGTAGCGACAAGCGGTGTGGTGGCCACCGGCGCTGCTGGAGGCTTTAAGCTGCTTGGTGCTGCAATCAAGAGCATTCCAGGATTGGGATGGTTGCTTGCAGCTGTTTCTGCTCTTGGGACAATCATTGCCCTTGTTGTAAAGAGACTGGGAAAAGAGAAGGAGTTGACTGGGGAAATGCAACGTCAAAAGAAACTCCTTGATGAGATTGCCGATGCGAAAAGCGCTGCGGCCAAAGCGACACAGAAAGATGCTGATGCATTGGTTATAGCCCGTGACAGATTGAAGACACTGCAGGAGGGCAGTTCGGAATGGAAGCGAACGGTGAAGGACATTGCCGACATTATAGGTGTGCAGGCGGATGGACTTGAGAAAAATATCGGCAAGGTTCGCACCCTGACCGATGCGTATATCAAGATGAAAATGGCGGAGAAACTTGGTGATGAATACCTGACCAGGGCAACCAATATCAAAGTTGACACCGAGGATGTCATCAGCAAGATCGGCAGGCTCGGCAAAAAGGATTCTGACCAGGCGGAGGAACTTTTGAGCGGTCTTGGACTACTCAGTGACGGTGAAATAAAGAGATATATCAAAGCATGGAAGAAGAGTATCACTGATGGAAGCGGAGAAGCTCTTGCCGCATATCATGATCAGCAGGAGTGGTTAAGAAGGCAGGTTGGCTATGAGGCAAACAAGTATGTCAAGCTGTATGAGGAACAGGCAAAGCAATTGGGAAGAGCGTCACTCACATTTGAAAATTATAATAATAGTGAGGAACAGAGAAGGAACAGTCAGGAATCGGCAAAGAAGGCGGCTGAAAATCAAAGAGCAAGGATAGAGGCGGCGAAAAAGGCAATTGAGGAAGGCAGCGCACAACTGAAGGATTATGAGGTGAGCATCCAGAAGGAAATCAATAAAGCCATGCTTGATGAGATGGAGGATGGGACAGCAAAAGAGATAATGCAGATCCAAGCAAGACACAATGAACGGATGGCTGCGATAAAGGAGATGGAGGATGCCATTCTTGAAGAGGAGAGGAAAATTGCAAAGAATCAAGCCATAATTAACGGCACTGACTACAATGAGGAGTCTGTAAAACTCACGGAAGAGCAGCGGAAGATGTTGGAGACGTTAAGGGAAAGCGCCTTGAAAGAATCGACAAACGCCTATAATGCGGTAATTAACAAACAGAAGAAGGCTTATGAGGAACTTTTGAGGAGTTACGGTGATTATACCCAACGAGTCAAGGATATTACTGACAAATACAATAAGCAGATAGCTGATGCGATGGGTGACGAGAATCTTATTGCCCGCATACGTGAGAGGATGAAAAAGGAACTGGATGAGCTTGAAAAGGAATTTGATGAAATTTCTGAGGAGGCAAAATTATTTGCCAATGCCCTTAGGGGTCTTGAAGGAGAATTGTCTGATGAGCTCATAGGGAAACTCAAAACCCTAAAAGATTCTTTAGAAGGCAAAGATGACAAATCTTCTGTTTTTGTTTTCAATGAGGTCAATAAATTGCTTGAAGAGCAAAAGACGTTGTTTGAGCAACTTGATGCGGCATATAACCAATATATTGATGCATTTCATGCATTTGAAAGTGAATCGTCAGCACTCAATGAGGCGAATCTTGCGGTGGCGGGTGAAAAATATGATCAGATTCTCAAGCAGCTCAATGCAGATGCGATGAACATTGCATCGACATGGTTTGATGCCGTGAAAGCAATTGTTCAGTTAAGCGGGGAACTTGGATCGCTTCATGAGAACCAGCAGGAAGGACTTGAACTTGTGGTGGGCTCTCTTGACACATTATGGCAGGGATTTCAGTCTGGTGGACCGATGGGAGCCATATTCTCATTCTTGACATCAGTATTGCCAAAAATCGTGAAGTATGCTGAAAAGTTGAAAAATGCGGCAAAGGAAGAGCTGAAAGCCCATGTCGATGACTTGAAGGCGCAGCAAGACCGTCTTCAGCAGTTGTCAAGTTTCTGGAGCAATGCGGCCAGCAGCGGGTATGGAGGATATTATGAGGGTCTTGGAGGCGGTGATGCCTACAGCAATTATATGTCAAATCTTGATTCTGTAATCAGTAATCTCCGTGACCAGATAGAATCGCTGAAAAAGATAGGCAGTGAGGCCGCTGACGATTTGCAGGATGCGTACATACAACTTGCGGAGGCCGTTCAGGAGAAATTTGATGCCATGGTCAATGATGCGGAAAGACTTATAGGTATCACTTCTTCACAGATGCAAAGCGAGGTTTTTGATTTGAGCAACGCATCCGCTGACGATATTACCAAATACTTTCAGCAATTGATTTTCGATAGCTATAGAATGGCTTTAACCAATACTGCCTTGGCTACGCAAACCATGTCTGGGACCGTTGAAGGATTTTTCTCAGATTTAACATTGAATATTGGTAATCTAATGCAAAGATACATTGATGCCATGTTTAATGGTGATCAGGAGGCAATGGATGATGTACTTCGCCAGCTCCAGTATTATTTAGGAGACGGTTACGGCACTTTGTCTTATACACTAACTGGTATATTTGGCAATATAAAAGATTCGTTGAAAGAGTTTGCCGATAGTCTTGGATTAGATTATAGTGCTTTGAGCGGAGAATCAACGGCCACATCAAAAGGTATTGCCCAGGCATCGCAGGAAAGCATTGATGAACTGAACGGAAGAATGACAGTGATACAGGCACACACAGCCCAGCTGCTTGAGAACAGCGGACTGATGAGACTTGATGTTGCTTCCATCCGATCGATAGTCGGCAACATTGGGGATGACACGGCGGCCATGCGGTCTATGATGTCTGACATGAACACCGATTTGCATTATATAAGAAATAATATGTAAGGAGGGAGGATGATATGATAAGGCTGCATCTTGTTATCAATGACTATGATCTGACAGAGAACTTTGGTGTTTGCATTGGGAAAGGAACTATTGAGAATTTATTGACGCTCCCTGAGTTCAAGAGACTTAGACAGAACGATTGGTTTGAGCATGACGGCATAGAGTATGACTTATCAGCCCCGAAGTTCAGGAATAAGACAGCAACACTTAACCTGTTCAGTAGGGGTGAGCAGTGGGATATCGCAGACGCCATCATAGACGGTATGGATTACGCTTCTTTGTCTATACCTCAAATAGGTCTGTCGTTTGATAAGTGCAGGTTCAACAGAGGTGTTAAGTCAAGTGTTTTGGGAGGACTGCACGAATATAGCATTGAGACATTTATTGATGATATACCGTTTTACGGGTATAATCCATCATCTACTGTACCGGCGCAAAGGGGAACCGAGCCGATGAGTTTTGACAGTGTCAATCTGTCGCATTATGGTGTCAAGCTATTGAAAGGATGGGCGTCGGAACTTTCCAGATTACCCCAGTTGAAACAACCTATGACACGAGACATAGACACTGAAAATTCTGTGATTTGCGATGCAGGCGCTCATTTCAAAAAATTCTATCTTGGAGACATGCCGTTCGATATGCTTATCAGAGGGACGGACGCGGCGAATGCCATTGAGAAATATAAGAGATTCACGTATGCGATAACAAGGCCAGGATATAGGACTTGTGCATATAGTTTTCAAGACAGCATTTTCTCACATTGCATTTACAAGAGCGCAAAGGTGACTGAATTTATTCCTGATACGGCTTGGCTTCGTTTTACACTGACTTTAACTGGAATAGAATAATAAATATCATACAATGACAATAACACTCGCAGACGGTACTTTTTATAATGTGGTTCCATCAGATGACAGCAACAAATTTGTTGAGTTAACCGGAGAGGAATATGTTGAGCTCAAGTTCTCTTCGGTGGAGTATGTTGAAATCACCACTGGCAGCAGCATTGTGTTCCAGAGTAGGTCATATTACGTAAACAGGCCGCAGGATGTCAAGATTATCCATAGCAAGATGTTTGACTATACTGTCCGGTTTGAGGCCGTGTGGGCTGTTTTGAAGTATCGGCCTTATGCAAATCCAGATGATGGGAGAGTTGAGTTCCCTGTTACTGGTAACTTGCAGGAACATGTTACAATGCTTATCAGGAGTGCCCGGATTTATACGCCATTCGGATGGGCTGTTGGTAATCTTCTGAGCAATACGGAGGAAAGATGCATTAGTTATAATGGAATCACATTGTATGAAGCTGTAGAATTGATTGCGCAAGAGTTTGAAACCGAGTTTGAATTTGATGGATTGACGCTCAATGTAGAGAAGATTGAATATAACACCACGGGTTATCTGCAATTGGGCTATGGCAAGGGAGAGGGGCTTAAATCAGGCATCCAACGCAGCAACTATGGGGACAATCCAAAAGTGTATGGGCTCGTTGTAAAGGGAAGCTCGCAGAATATCAATACAAGCACAAATCAGAATGAGAGCTATGGTGACAAAACTCTCCACATGCCGGCATATCTTGAATATCCTCAGGGTTCAAATGATAGAAGACCTATGGTTATAGGCTTTGATGGGGAGAAATTCTCTTATGCCGTCGGTTTTTATGACTCATTTCTTTCCACCAATTATGTATATCAGAGCGAGTATGGGTTTGATGATAGCAAGGCAAGCTGGTTTCACATCCCGGTTGGAGGAAGAACGATTTACAATTGCGAAAGCCCAAACGTTAACCCAGACCCTGTAATCCCAAACTTCGGGAGTAAGATTGACATTGTTGATTTGTCGCACATCTACCCGCAGTTGACGCATACAGTAACCAGTGTCACAACCAGACAGGTGCAGGATAGGGACAACCAGCCGTATACGGAGTATTCGGTTATTATTAATGCGGGAATCAATTACAATGATCTTCTGATACCAGGAAAGACGATGAGCATTGTGTTTCAAAGCGGGATGCTTGCGGGCAAAGAGTTTGATGTGAATTACAACAATACACAGCAGAAGTTCACTGTCATAGCCAAGATAATAGATGATGAACGTATGCCGGAGGGTGCTTTCATACCGGCTGTTGGAGACACATTCAAAGTGTTCAATTGTATGCTCCCGGATGATTACATCAGAAAGGACAGCAACCATACGGGGGCTGAATGGGATATGGCTCGTGAGGCCGTGAGACAGCTTTGGGAGGCTATGCGGAATCTCTATACATATAAATTTGACATTGATGGCATATATGCGGCCAGTCTTTCAAGCTCCGACTTTGCCAAATTCAGACCAGGTTCTTATGTGAAGTTTGTGAATACTGATTTGGGTGCCAATGCCATGATACGCATTATGTCTGTCAAGCAGCCTCTGAATGCTCCAAGATGGATAACAATTACCGTGGCTGACAAGCCGTCTGTGAGAGTGCGCGCAAGGCAGGAACTGTCTGTTATAAGCAATGACTTTACCAGCAGGAATAATATGTCTTCAACCATTGAGATGGAGCGTGACAGAAGGATTGACGATGTCGGCAATACCAATACAAGGGTGTCAAATTTGTCGAAAACTGTTAGTGAGATGCCGACGGCAGCGGATGCATATAAGTCCATAGAGGATAACAGAGCTATTGATGTCACGATAGAGAATAGGGAGGTGACTAACTATATAGAACTCAAAGAGGCTTCTTCCGCAAGGACCATATCTCTTTCAAGTGACAATGATGGTGTTTGGGGAGAAGTGATATTAGACAATGCGGCGAATACTGACATTGAGCTCACCGTTGTGCCAAAGGAGAATGAATACTCTGTTGTCTTCAATGATGCGGACAAGAATAATGTTGTGCCTGCTGGTAGTGTGAAGGTCCTTTCATATTGCAAGGCCGGCAATAAGTTTTATGCAAAATTGACTGATATAATATAATGGATTCATGCGGTAACGCAATTAATCAAATAAATTAAACAAGTAGCATTATGACAAGCAAAGAACTGAAAGACTTGATGAAACGGAACCCCAAAGAGGCAATCGCCCAGTTGATGAACAAGACGGTCATTGTACCGGCATGGGAGGGTTCTGATGGCCTCCATAAAGAATATGATCCGAAACTCCATCCTGTTATGGACAAAGCGAAATATCCTGATATTGTACACAAGGATGGAACGGTTGATTTTGTGACAAGAATCACATTCGATTACCAGAGGCTTGCGGTGAGACGTATGTCCGAGCTGGTTTGCGGAATCCCGGTTAAGCGTATTTACAAGCCGGTGACGGATGGTCAGAAAAAGGCGGCTGAATATATCGAGGCCATCTACCAGCGGAACAGGATAGACACCATGAATGTCGAGCGGCTTAACATGCTCTTTGCCGGATGTGAGGTGATGACATTGTGGTATGCTGTCGAGCAGGAGAATGTGTTGTATGGGTACAAATCAAAACTCAAGATTCGCTGCAGAAATTTCTCCCCTATGCTTGGGGATAGTCTGTACCCGTTATTTGATGAATATGGCGACATGATTGCGATGTCGGTCGCATATAAACGCTTCAATGGCAAGGAAACTGTTGATTATTTTGACGCGTATCTTGAAGATAAGCATTATAAGCTGGTGAGCAGCGGGAGCAGCTGGGACATAGTTGAGGAGGAGGACATATCGGTCGGTAAGATTCCCGCTATCTATTGCTTCCGTCCAACACCTATCTGGGAGGACACATCACGGATTGTCGAGGAGCTTGAGTGGGCGTTCAGTCGAAATGGCAACTACCTCCGTAAAAATAGCAAACCTTTGTTTGCCGTCTTTGCTGATGAGGACATTGCGTTTGGAGGGGAAAAGGATGAAAAGAGCGAGTTCAGAACCGTATTGCAGTACCCGAAGGGGTCTTCGGCAAGTTACATCACTTGGGATCAGGCTATAGAGAACTTCAAATTCTATACTTCGGATTTGAGAAATTCTTTCTTCACCCAGTTGCAGCTCCCGGACTGGTCCTATGAGAAGATGAGCCAGCAGGCGTTGAGTGGCGAGAGCCGGAAGCAGTTGTTTATTGACTGTCACCTCAAAGTCAAGGATGAGAGCGGAAGACTGCTTGAGTACTTTGACCGTGAGACCAGTGTTGTCAAAGCGATGGCCAAGGCTACCGGCATCGATGTGAGCGATGATGATATTGACAGTCTGATAGTGGAGAATGTCATCACCCCGTATAGCATCACGGATGAGAAGGACACCATCAACAATCTGTACACGGCCAATGGTGGAAAGCCATTGATGAGCCAGCGTGAGAGTATTGAGGCCCTGGGATGGAGTGATAATGTGGATGAGACGATGAAACAGATTGCGGAGGACAGCGAGAGAAATGTCTTTGAATCGTATCAATAACCTGTTGATTAATCATAACCAATAAAAACTAACAAGCAATGGCAGACGTAAAGAAATTGGCACCTATCATCCTGAAATGGGAGGCGGGTGCGCCTATCCAGACGACATTGGAGGAACAATGGGTTGTCGCAGTAAGGAAAGGGTTCAGCAATGATCCGGATGATAGGGGAGGTGCGACAATGTGTGGCATCACCCTGAAAACGTACTCTTCATATAGAAAGAAAAAAGGCCAGCATGAGCCATCTGTTGATGAGTTGAAGAAAATCACGTTATGTGAATGGCTTGATGTCTTAAAGACTCTGTTTTGGGACAAGATGAAGGCCGACAACATCATCAACCAGAGTATTGCAAACCTTTGTGTTGACAATGTTTGGGGTACTGGACCAGGATATATCAAGAATATCCAAAGAACGCTGGGAGTGACGGCTGACGGCATAGTCGGCAACCAGACGCTTTCCGCCATCAACAGCCACCCTAACCAAAGAGAACTATTCGGTAAGTTGTGGGAGAAACGCAGATTGTTCTATCTGAACCTCACGGTGTCCAATCCTACATATAATAAGTATATAAAAGGATGGATGAATCGATTGTACGACTATAAGTTCTATGAATAGGAGGGCGGAGACATGGAAGGAAATATGGAATGGATAATACGGATATTGGAGATTATTGCCGGAGTCGTAGCCGGAGGATTTGTCTTCAAAGTTATTGACAGAATCAGATTCAAACAGCAGGAAAAGAAGCTCAAGAAGGATGAAGTTGACAAGGCTGAGGTTGAGACTGATAAAAAGCAGATTGACCTTGGCGATCTGTTCCTGGAGAAAAGCCAGAAGTGGGGTGAGATTATTGAGTCAAACTCCATGAAGATGGTGAAGATGATGGAAAAGATGGATAAGGACAAGGCAGAGAGGGACAAGGATTGGATGGAGCTCAAGAGCGATATGGTTGCTGTCAAGAATGATATGGCTGATGTAAAGACAGAACTTGGCAATCTTGTTGAGTATAACAATGGCGGTTATCAAAAGTTTTTGGAGAATAAGTATGGGCGCAAAGAAACGACATCAATGCCAAACTAACGAGCGGAGGACATGTGAGACATGTGCCAGCTCAAGACCTATAACGGACAGATGGATAGGCCATGACGGTAAACCGACGCTTTGTAAATGCGAGCATCAGGAATATTCAGTGTTGTATTGTAATCCTTGTGAAATTGGGAAATGGAGGCCGAAATGATTAATGGTAAGAGAAGAATATTTATTGCCGGAGACACGGGAGGAATCAACCGTGACGATGTGGTGAGAAGGCATTTCGCTGATGCTGATGAAAAGATTATGATGCGTGGTGACGTGCCTGTCAACCCGCTCTGGTTCTGCGATCCGTCCGACTCATTTGAGAGGCGCATGAGAATCTGCCTTAAAGAGCTTGCGGGATGCGACGGTATCTATATGCTCAAGGGGTGGAGGGCTGACAAAGGGGCAAAGAGGGAACACTTTGTCGCATTGAAATTGAAACTAACTATTGAATTGGAGAAATGAAGAAGACTATTATTATTATTGTGTTTTGCGTGGCGATGGCGGCGGCTGTCGCTACACTTATTGCCATCACCATCCGGCAGTCAAGGGAAATATCCCGGCTGGGGGAGAATTTCAGGACAGAGGTGTCTGGAGACAGGTCAGTCCAGCAGGCAGTCACCAAGGCGGAACTGAAGGAGTTGTTCAGTGATGAGCTGGCGACCTTGGGTGATTATGGAGTCAAACCGAGGCAGGTGGAGAATGTCATCAACGTGGAGTATCATTATATCGACACTGTCAGATATAGAGACACGTTGGTATGGGTATATGATACGGTGATTCGGGCGCATAGAACGCCTTTTGAAATTGATGGGGATTGTTACTCAATATCAGGGGAGATATATGCAGATACGCTTGAAATCGGGTGTTATCAGTCAAATGATGAGATATTGTTGTCGCTGTATAAGGAAAAGAGGAAGTGTCTGTTCGAGAAGCGCAAGGTGAGAGCCATTGCGGTAAGTGCCTGCAAGGGTGACACACTGGCGATACTGCGTAACTTGAAGGTGGTGAAGTGATGAGACATATTGAGGAAGACACACAGATAGCCTGCGTGACGTGGTTCAGTTACCAGTACCCGCAATATATACCACTGCTGCATCATTCACCCAATGGTGGATTCAGGAACAGCAGGGAGGCGGGCAGGTTCAAGGCGATGGGCACAAGAGCCGGATTCCCTGACCTCGTTCTGCTGGTTGCCAGAGGAGGCTATCACGGGCTTTTCATAGAGATGAAGACGTGGAACGGCTCACAGACGGAATTGCAGAAGGCGTATCAGAGGGCTGTCGAGGAGCAGGGGTATAAATATGTTATTTGTCATAATGTCGAGGAGTTTGTAAAAGAAGTGACTTTATATATGACCTTGTGAGATGTTTTCTTGCTGTTCTTTTTCATTTTCATTGTTGTTTGCAAAGGGGGTGCGCTTAATTGTCCATCCCCTTTTGCCATTAACAAACAAGGGCCTGTCATAAGACGGCCCCGGTTTGAACTTATAAAAAAACATCCACGCATGAAATTGCACTGCAAAAATACAAAAAAATCTGTATTTTTTGGAGCATTTGTGGAGCGCTTCTATAAGCGATTGATTCTCAGTATAGGTTGTGGAGCCGGGGGGATTGTAAACTACATTTCAATGCATGTCATTTCGGTGCAATGCGTTCTCACAATCAGGATATTGGGGCTTCTTGTTGTTATGTGTTGCTGTTACATTATAATATATTATTGTCATTTTTTGTGGAGCATTAGTGGAGCGATGGCGTTCATAAAGTGTTGAATTTTTCCATGTTTTTTTTCTTGAGCTCATCGACGATGGCGACATAAGGCTTCATGGCCTCATAGTCCTTATGGCCGGTCCACCTGATGATGACCTCTGCTGGTATGCCCAGCTGCAGGGCGGTGACGACGAATGTACGGCGGGCGACATGTGTTGTGAGCAGTTCATGTTTCGGGTGTACTTCCTCTATGCGCTCATTGCCCTTGTAATAGACAATCCTCACAGGTTCGTCAATCTTGCATATCATTCCAATGTCCTTGAGATATTCGTTTGACTTCTGGTTGGATATGACAGGGAGGGCGAGATTGTCAGGGAAGTGTTTCGAAGCGTACCGTTGAAGTATGGCATTGGAGTGGGCATTGAGCTCGATTCTCAAGAGTTCGTTTGTCTTCCTGGTGACAACGGATATATAACCGTCATGGATGTCGCTGGTCTTGAGTTTTGCGGCATCGCTGAATCTCAATCCGGAATAGCAGCAGAAAATGAACACGTCACGCACTCTTTCAAGATGCTGTTCGTCTCTGGAAAATGTTTGTGACTCCATCCTCTTGAGTTCATTAAGGGTGAGATATATGACCTCTTTCTGCTCGAAATTGGCGCCCTTGAGACGTGTCTTGAAGGTGTTGTGGGCATTGCCTTTGTACTTCCCCCTCAATGAGGCCCAGCGAAGCACCCATCGCAGGAACTTGACCATCTTGTGGGTTGATGTGTTGCGAAGACCTTTCCTGTTGATCAGGTAATTTGTGAAGTTCCGCATGAAATCATCATCAATGGAATCAATTTTGAGTTTGGATCCGGCAAAGTCGGTCACATGTTCGAGTAAGGTGTGGAACTTCTGATGTGTGCTGTGGCTCCAATGGTTCAACTTGTCATTCTCTTGGACAAATGCGTCCATTACGGAACTGAAACTGTCTTTGGGGTGTGATTGCATGTCACCGCCTCCCAGAGCGCAGCAGAGGGCATGTTTCACGTCTTCTGCTGTCGGCAGCCGCTTTTCCACATGCTCGAATTTTGCGATGAGTTCACGGATGGCGCTCTCACACTCTGATATTTTCCAGTTATACTCATGCGCTTTCGGATGAGCATGGACAATGCGCTGGCGTGTCTCATCCCAGCTGTCGGGAGTGTCGAGCAGTATGCCGAGGGTCCTTTGCACTGGCTCAATGCCGCGGACGGACACCCTTGCATGTACACCGCTTCTCCCGCTGCGCTCCTTGTGGAGATAGAAACGTATGGTGTAGTTTATAATCATTGCATCATAATGTCGTCACTCATTGGAGAGCCTTCACCGGTGAGAAGCCATTCCGCAGATATGCCATAATCGTTGACAAGGTAGGTGAGCCATGCAACCTGGAACATGTCTCTTTCAGGGCTCTTCATCTGGGTTATCATGTTCCAGCGGTTGATGTTGTACCGTTTTGTGAAGGTGTTGATACCCCTTATTATCTTGCGGGACTTGAGGAACTTCAATGCTTTGTAGAACCGAAGGATTATTTGTTGGCTGTCTGTTGTCTGCATGGTTATATATTATAATTTGATACGTTTGAATATATCGTCAATAATTGACTTGTCTTGAGGTTTTTTCATATATAATACCATCCAATATGATGCACTATATTGTGAAGTTGCCACAACTTTCGTTGCATTTTCATAATCCAATGAATTGATGTAGTAATATCTTGAATTTGAATAGTAGATAAATTTGTATCTTTCAGATATAAAGTCTGTGAGTCTGGAGTAATATTCTGACGGAATCATCACAGAGTAAGCATATAAAATATCATTGTCATCCAGCAGGTATAATACAACATAATTTACAGATGCCCACTCGTACAAATATGTTAAGCCTCCGTCGCTTTCGTTATCAGGATTGCCACATTTTGCTATTATGGAGGATTTATTCTCACCAAAACTAACATTCGGCTCATTATAGAGATAATGCCGCGGTTTTACTTTTACATCGACAAATTTTTCATCGGACGTGTTAGAGACTTTTATTCTTGTTTCTCCAACATACATACCTTTTACCATTCCATTATTATCAACTTCGGCATGAAATCCATTTAGAGAATTATAATCAATAGGTAGTTTTGATTTTGCAACAATATTTTTTGTCTCATTATGATACAGTTCTATTTTGCGTGTCTCCAAATCAATATTTTTCGTAAGTCTTTCTTTGTCACATGAAGACAATAGTGCAAGTGATAATAATAATATAAGTATATTCTTTTCCATGATATTATTTTTTTGAGGTTATAAATCTAATTAATTCGCCTATCTGCTCTGTTTGTTGCTTGTTGGTTTCCGTAAGTGTCGCAACTGCAGATATGAGTTTATCAAGTTCTGCGGTTTCCGTACTTTTTACACTGCCATTACCTATTATATCTCCGCCTGCTTGGTTGTGATGGATGTTGCCAGAATATTCTGTCAATAGCATAGGGGGTATGCCTGTCAACAAGAAACTTTCAGAAATATCAGGATAGTGTTCAATTATTTTTGAAGCGGTTTTTTTGGTAATATTATTTGTTTTTCCGTTTTTGATGTCTTGCACTAAAGTTTGATTTACTCCTATTTTCTTCAAAAATTGGGCAGGCTTAAGGCCTGAATACTTGATGATTTCCTCAATAATTTGGAGTGTATCAAACTTTTTTTGATTTTTATTTGATTGATAATCAGCCATATATAATAATTTTATTGATTTTATTTGTGAAAAACAAATTTCGTATTTGTTTTCTTCTTATTTTTGCATCGAAAAAACATCTAAAAAAACACAGCAAAAATAATCAAAAAAATAAACCAAAAAAATACGCGCATGAAATTAATCACAAAACAAGTAGCAGAGCAGATGAGTAAAT
>Ga0310786_10002712_pt1 | contig 26611 bp, 46 predicted proteins | sample AusTroGonzalo_MG_FD_203881 | JGI IMG/M metagenome (GOLD analysis project Ga0310786, IMG submission 203881) | Bovine rumen microbial communities from tropical cattle in Woodstock, Queensland, Australia - Gonzalo_03 (v2) (version 2) | ecosystem: Host-associated > Mammals > Digestive system >...
CCTGACGCCGGAGAACGTCGGCGATCCTCGCGTCGCATTAGCGTGGGAAAACCTCGAGCTTCTCTGCCGTGATTGCCACGGAGCAGAGCATAAGAAAAATAAAAAGCGTTACACGATCGGCGAGAACGGTGAAGTAATCACCGGGGAGCCCCCCCGGTCCGGCCCGCCGCAGGGCGAGTGAAAGACCGGCCAGTGTAGGAGAGAAGAAGATATTTTCAAGAGATTGCGATGAGTAAGCCGAAAAAGCCAGAAGATAACTACATTTACACGTATTGGCAGGGAATTAGCAATGGTTCGATCGCCGTCGGCCGCTGGATCCGGCTGTTATACGAGTATCTGATCACCGGGCTGGATGAAAAGCGCTTTTTCTTCGACCAGAAGAAAGCCAGCGACGCCATCAACTGGATCGAGGCGCACTGTTTTCACACGGAGGGCCGTCTCGCACCCGGCCCGCTGAAGCTGGAGCTCTGGCAAAAAGCATTTTTGTCCGCGATCTTCGGTATCGTCAACGCCGAGGGCGAGCATCAATGGCAGGAGATCCTTCTCCTGGTCGCCAGGAAAAACGGCAAGAGCAAACTCGCGTCGAGTATTGCCGAGTATCTATGGCGTAGCGGCGTCGGCGGCTACGGCGCACGCATTTTCTGTCTCGCGCCGAAACTCGACCAGACCGATATTATCTATAATGACGTCTGGCAGATGTGTACACTGGATCCGGAGTATCAGAGCGAGAAAGAGCGGGTGTCTGTCAAAAACGCATACCGCGAGAAAGTCAACGACGACTCGATGCTTCCGCGGCACCGGATGACGGACCTCTTCGTACCGGGCACCAACAGCACGGTTAAAAAGATCGCGTTCTCCGCAAAGAAAAGCGACGGCTTTAATCCGAGCTTGTGTATTTGCGATGAGATCGCGGCCTGGGAAGGCGACAAGGGCCTCAAACAATACGAGGTCATGATGTCCGCCATGGGCGTCAGGCCGGAGGGCATTCTGCTCTCCTGCACCACGTCCGGTTATGTTAATGACTCTATATACGACGAGCTAACCAAAAGGTCGACTCGTTTTTTATTAGGCGACTCGAAAGAGACCCGCCTGCTGCCGCTTCTCTACATGATCGACGATGTTGACAAATGGAACGACGTCAACGAGCTCCGGAAGGCAAACCCGCAGCTGGGTGTTTCCATTCCGGTGAATTTCATGCTGGAGGAAATCGCAAAAGCAGAGGGTAGTCTTTCAAAAAAGGCCGAGTTTCTCACAAAGTATTGCTGTATCAAACAGAACAGCTCGCTCGCCTGGCTGCCCTCGAAGATCGTCGAAAAGGCCAGCGGGAAGCCGCTGCAGCTGGAGGACTTCCGGGATACGTATTGTGTCGCCGGCATTGACCTCTCCCAGACACGCGACCTGACGGCCTGCACGGCCGTGATCGAGCGGGGCGGCGAGCTTTACGTTTTCGCGAAATTCTTCCTGCCGGCCGAGCGCATCGACGAGGCCACGCAGCGGGACGGCGTGCCGTATGGCATATACGTCAAGCGCGGCCTGCTGCAGCTGTCCGGCGATAATTTTGTGGACTATCACGATTGCTTCAACTGGTTCACCGAGCTGGTCGAGAGGTATCAGATCCTCCCGCTTCAGGTCGGCTATGACCGTTATTCAGCGCAATATCTCGTCCAGGATCTGAAAGCGTACGGATTCCACATGGACGACGTCTATCAGGGAGAAAACCTTTACCCGGTCATCCTCGAAACGCAGGGACTGCTGGAGGATGGCCGGATCCATATAGGAGACAACGACCTCCTCAAAGCCCATCTGCTCAACAGCGCAATCAAAATGTCAACCGAGCGGGGCCGCGGGAAGCTCGTCAAGGTAACACCGTCCGTACATATCGACGGAGCGGCAGCGCTCCTCGACGCCATGACGGTGCGTCAAAAGTATTACGCCGAGATCGGCGAACAGTTAAAAAACGGGGTGTGATATGGGACTTTTTGAGAAGATATTCGGGCAGCGCCCGGAGCCGAAAGGGACCTACGGTGGCGAGTTCCGGATGCTCGACGGCTACGTGCCGCATTTTACGCGCTGGGGCGGGTCCATCTATGAAAGCGAGCTGATCAGGGCGGCAATCAACGCCAGAGCCACGCACATCAGCAAGCTCGACGTACAGATCCAGGGCGCTGCGAAGCCGGCGCTGCAGAATAAGCTGGCCCACGGGCCGAACGAGTACCAGACCTGGTCGCAGTTTTTGTACAGATTGAGCACGATCCTGGACGTTCATAACACGGCGTTTATCGTGCCGGTGTACGACCAGTACGGAGAGCCCAGCGGTATATACGCACCGCTGCCGCGCAAGTGCGAAGTCGTCCAGTATAACGACGTCCCGTACCTCCGGTACGAGTTTAGCTGGGGAGACCGGGCGGCGATCGAGCTCAACTATTGCGGAGTTATGACAAAATTCCAGTATCGTGACGATCTGTTCGGCGAAAACAACAGTGCGCTGCTCCCGACCATGGATCTGATAAAGATAAACAATCAGGGCATCGAGGAGGGCGTCAAAAACTCGGCGAGTTACCGCTTCTGGGGCAGAATTTCAAACTTCACGAAGCCTGATGACCTGGCCAAAGAGCGCCAGCGCTTCACGGCTGAAAACTTCTCGAGAGACGCCAAGGGCGGCGGCCTGCTGCTTTTCCCGAACACCTACACGGATCTGCATCAGATAGAAGCAAAGCCATTCGTCGTGGCGGCCGAGCAGATGGCGGCCATTAAGCAGAGCGTTTACGATTATTTCGGCGTCAATGAGGACGTCCTGCAGAGCAAAGCATACGGCGACGCCTGGGCGGCGTTTTACGAATCAATCGTGGAACCCTGGGCAATCCAGTTTAGCGAGGTCATGACGCGGATGCTTTTCACCTTCCGCGAGCAGAGCCAGGGCAACCGGGTCGTTACATCCAGCAACCGGATCCAGTATATGAGCAACAGCGACAAACTGGCCGTATCGGCCCAGATGGCCGACCGCGGACTCATGACCCGGAATGAGATCCGCGAGATCTGGAACCTCCCGCCGCTGCCGGATGAAATAGGCAATCAGCTCCCGATCAGGGGCGAATATTACAACGTAGGAGATGAGACCGATGATGAAGGAAATCAGAGCGTTTAACTTTGAGGTCCGTGCCGAGCAGAGCGAGGAGCACGGGCATTTTCTTGCCGGCACGCCGATCGTATTCGAGGCGGAATCCGATCTCGGCTGGTGCTCTGAAATAATCGAACGGACTGCGCTCGATAACGCGGATCTCCGCGACGTGCGCTTTCTTATCAATCACAACACCGACATGATCCCGCTCGCCAGGAGCAGGAACAACAACGAGAACAGCACCATGCAGCTGTCCGTAAACGAAAACGGCATGGACATCCGCGTGGATCTGGACACCGAAAACAACAGCGACGCACGAAGCCTTTACTCGGCCGTCGAGCGGGGCGACATTTCCGGAATGTCGTTCATGTTCACGGTCGATGAGGATAGCTGGATCAACGCCAAAAGCGAGCACCCGACGCGGCTTATACGCTCTATAAGCCGTGTGTTTGAGGTGAGCGCCGTGACGTGGCCGGCCTATGAGCAGACCTCCCTGGAGGCCAGGGGCCTGTCTGAAGCGCTGGAGAGCGCCAAGACTTCACTGGAGAGCGAAAGAGCCCGCCTCGACGCGGAGGAACGCAAGAGACAGCAAATCAAAATCCTTCTGAACCTATAAGGAGAGAAACATGGAAATCAAAGAAATGACCATCGACGAGATGGAGGCCCGCAAGGCCGAGATCCGCAGCGAGGTCGAGGCCGAGGACGCCGATCTGGACGCCCTGGAGGCCGAGGTCCGCAGCATCAACGAGGAGCTGGAGACCCGCAAGGCCGTCGAGGCCCAGCGCAACGAGCTCCGCATGGCCGTCGCCGCCGGCGAGGGCGAAGTCACCAAAACAATCGTAACAGAGGAGAGAAAAATCATGACGAACAATGAGATCCGCAACAGCGCCGAGTATATGGAGGCGTTCGCAAACTACATCAAAACCGGCGACGAGAAAGAGTGCCGCGGCCTCCTGACCGAGAACGTCAGCGGCTCCCTGCCCGTTCCGGAGTTTGTAGACAGCATAATCCACACCGCGTGGGAAAACGACGAGATCCTGTCCCGCTGCCGCAAGACCTTCATCCGCGGCAACCTGAAGGTCGCGTTCGAGCTTTCCGCTGATCCCGCATACGCGCACACCGAGGGCACCACCGCGATTACCGAGGAGAGCCTCTCTCTCGGCATCGTTACCCTTCTGCCAAAAATGTGCAAGAAAATGCTCCGAATCAGCGACGAGGTTGCCGCTCTCGGCGGCCGCGAGTTCATCCAGTACGTATATGATGAGCTGACCTACCGCATCACGAAGAAACTCGCCGATCTCGTCATCGACGACATCAAGGGCGCCGACACCTCCAGCGGATCCACCGCGGTCGGCGTGCCGAAGGTCTCCGCGGCTCCCAGCGTCACCGCTGTCGCGGTCGCTGCCGCGAACCTTTCTCCGGAAGCCCGCAATCCGGTCGTCATTCTCAACAGACTGACCGAGGCCGCCTTTATCGAGGCGCAGGCCGCTGCCAACTTTGCCATTGATCCGTTCTATGGCATGGCCAGGATCTACACTTCCGAGCTCCCGGCGTACAGCTCTGCCAGCGAAAACGGCGTGTACGCGATCGTCGGCGATCTCAACGGCGAGACCGTCAACTTCCCCGAGGGCGAGGGCGTCATCATTAAGTGGGACGAGCTCACCGAGGCCGACGCCGATATGATCCGCGTAATCGGCCGCGAGTATGCCGCTCACGGCATCACCGCTCCGGGCAAGTTCGTCAACATCACGAAGCCGGCTGCAGCTACCACCTGATGAAGCTGCTGCTTAAAAAGGCAGCGCGAATAAATTACAACGCCGGGGAGATCGTGGAGGTCTCCCCGGCTCAGGCGCAATTCCTTCTTGGTATCAACGCTGCCGAGCTTCTCGAAGTGAGGGAAACGCCTGAAAAGCCGAAAACGACCACACGAAAGGCTACGAAAAAATGAAATTGCTGATCGCGATCCCGACAATGGACACCGTTCCGGTCGATTTTATGAAGTCCCTGCTTTACCTGACGAGGCGTTTAAGCGCTGACCGCGTCGATTACCAGGTCGCCATTGAATCCGGCACGCTCATATATATGGCGCGGGACCGGCTGGCGAACGTCGCCATTAACGGCGATTATACCCACGTTCTCTGGCTAGATTCAGACATGGTATTCGGCGAGAGCATCGTCGAAGATCTCCAGTTTAGCGGGCATGATTTTGTAACAGGGATCGCGCACGGCAGGCGTAAACCGTTCATGAGCTGCCTGTTCAAAAACATCGAGCTCGACCACCTGGAGCGCTGGAAACTGCAGGACTACCCGATCGGCCCGTTCGAGGTCGCCGGTTGCGGAATGGCCTGCGTCCTGATAACTACCGACATCCTCCGGGCCGTAAAAATGAAGGACGGCACCTGTTTCACGCCGTTCAATCAATACGGCGAGGACCTATCCTTCTGCAAGAGAGCACGTGCGCTCGGCTATCGCATATTTGCAGAGCCGGCTGTCCGCCTGGGGCACGTGGGGCATCTTGTTATCTGGCCGGACGATTGCGAGAGGTACCGGGATGAAATCCATTAAAGTGCTGATCACCGCGCCGCTCAAACAGGATCCGGGAATATTCCGGGAATACCAGAGGGCGCTGGACGAGCTCGACGTGCCGGCAGGCGTAACGGTCGACCGCTTCTACGTCGTCAACGATTGCCCGGAAGTGATTCCGGAGATCCGCGGCGACTATATCGTCGTCAATACCGGAGACAAGTATGAGAAGGCCGTGAACGACCATATATGGACGCACGACAATCTGACCAAAATGCACGGCCTCCGGAATCTGACGATCCAGAGAGCACGCGAGGGCGGCTACGATTACTGGTGGAGCATCGACACGGATCTTATCCTGCACCGCGAGACGCTCCGGACATTGATCGAGGCCGACAAGGACATCGTCAGCGAGATCTTCTGGACACAGGCGCCCAGCGGCAATTACTGGTGCAACGCCTGGATGCACGACCAGGCCGCCGGCATGAGCCAGGAATGGCGGAAGCCGGGGTTATATCAGGTCGGCATGACCGGGGCGCTGACGCTCGCCAAAAGACGCGTGTTCGAAGCGATCGACTACACGCCGATCCCGAACATCGTCAAGGCACTCTGGGGCGAGGACCGGCATTTCTGTATCAGGGCGGCCTGCGCCGGCTTTGAAATGTGGTTAGACACGCATTATCCCGCCGAGCATCTTTTTACAGACGCTCTATATCGGGAGTTCATACAGAGGAGAGAGACAAATGGCTGAAAACGTAATGCTCACGAAAACGAAGCTCGCGCTGCGTATAACGGCGGACGCCTATAACAGCGAAATAACCGACCTGATAAAAGCGGCCGAGCTGGATCTGGGCATCGCCGGCGTCGTCCTCCCCGCGCAGCTCGACGAGCTCTGCCAGCGGGCGATCATCACGTACGTTAAAGTGCATTTCGGCGCTTCCGCGGACGCGGATTATTCGCGCCTGAAGGCCTCATACGACGAGCAGAAAGCCCAGCTGCAGACCGCGACCGGCTACACCGTCTGGGGGTGACGCCGATGATCAGAGCGGACGTTATATATCTGGTCACCGAAACGCCCGGCAGCCACGGATGGTTTGATGCCCCGACGTACACCGAGAGACAGGTGCTCTGCACCGTGGGCTCCGTGGGCAGAACGGAATACTACCAGGCACACGCACAGGGGCTCGCTCCGGAGGTCGTCTTTAACCTGACTGACGCGGTCGATTACGACGGCGAGCGGATGGTCCGGTGGGGTGAGAAGTATTACCGCGTAATAAGGACATACGTAACCGGCCTCGGCATTGAGATCACGTGCGAGCCGATTGCACCGATCACGACGGAGGAGGCGACGACTGATGGCGCTGCTACAACTTAAAAACGCCCTGGCGGCGACCTCGCTACCGTTCGCGCATTTTGCCTGGGCTAATGGAGCGAAAGAGCTCATGGGCGACCACGGCGTATACGGGGAGGACGGCGCAAACGACCTCCACGGCGACGACATTCACGCGGAGCACGCAATGGAGGGCACCGTCGACTATTACACCCGGGACGATTCCGGAGCCCCACAGGCGGCCATAGAAGCCGCCCTGGACAACAGCAGGATCGCGTGGTACCTCAACTCGGTGCAATTCGAGCCGGAAACGGGATTCATCCATTACGAGTGGGTGGTGCAATGCTGATATGGCGAAAATCGAGTTTGAAGGCCTGGAGGAATACCGGGCGAGAATAAAAGACCTCGGTCTCGACATTGACGGCATTTGCAAATACGCCGTTTACGACGCAGCCGGCATGGTCATCGAGGCCATAAAGGCAAATACGCCCGCCGATTCCGGGGATCTCCGGGAGAGCGCCGCGCTGTATAACTTCAAAAACGAGGACGGTTTTATCCACACGGGCGTTTATTTCCCCGGCTACGACAGCAAGGGCGTCCCGAACGCAATCAAGGCCCGGGTGCTGGAGAGCGGAAACTCCACGCACAAAAAACAACCTTTTATCCGACCGGCAGTAAACCGAGTAAAAAACGCTGCCGTCGCTGCAATAAAAAACGCTTTTGAAAGCAAAGTACAAGAGTATATGAAGGAGTGACACAAAATGGCAGGCATAGGCCTCTATGGTGTTTATTACAGCCCCGCCGTTATAACCGACGGCGTCGTGACCGGCTACACCGGCGCGTCGATAATGGGCAAAGCAATTTCTGCCTCTTTCGAGCAGGCAGAGCCGGACGACAATCCCCTATATGCCAACAACGCAGTCGCCGAACACGATTCTCACGCCGGATCCGGTGGCACGCTGACCCTCACCCTCGATCGCCTTACGCAGGCGGCGGTGGCGGATCTCTACGGCCTGACGATCAAAACGAGCACAGTCGAGGTCGCGAGCACCGACGTCACCGGCACCGGCTTCGATTACACCGGTGACGAGCAGAGCAAACCCGTCGGCGTGGCGTTTATCCGCTGGTGCCAGGAGAACGACGACCGCAACAAGCACGAGGTCATTATCTTCCGCAACGTAACGTTCGGCTTCCCCAGCATAGACGCCCAGACCCTCGGCGAGACGATCGAATGGCAGACGCCGGAGATCAGCGGCACCGTAATCGGTAAAGAGGGCGACGGCTCTAATCCGTGGTTCAAGACCCGCGTGTTCCCGTCCCAGGCAGCTGCGGAGCAGTTTATCGAGAACGAGTTCGCGGCCGGAGCGGCGACCACCTGATCCCGCGCACAAATAGAAGGAGGAGCAAATGAAAATTTCATATATCAACTTTCTGGGCACGGATTACCCGCTATGCTTCAGCATGGCCGCATCCCGTAAACTTTCAGAAACGTTCGGCGGCTTCGACAAAATGCAGGAGAAGCTCGGCAGCGGCGACGTCGCTGTTCTCGCCGACGTGGTCGATAAGATCCTAGAGATTCTGATGGAAGCGGGGCGGATCTATTGCCGCATGGCAAAACTCGAGTGCCCGGAGCCCCTCGCCTGCAGGCCGTCGGACATAATCGACGTGTCAGATCCGGCAGCCGTCAGCGCTATATTCGCGGCAATGACGGCCGGCAGCGAGCGGGAAGTGGAGGTCGTATTAAAAAACGCGGAGACCACGTCGGGCAAGTAAGCACGGCGTGGTTGTACTTTATGGGGCACCTTGCCGGGCTCACCCGTAACGAGGTGTCCCACCTCCCGTATGGAGAAGTAATGGATCAGATCGCCTGCTACCAGATCATGCACGGAGCCCGAGAGCGGAAGGTACACAAGGGCGATCTTTTTGAACAAATGAGACACCTATCTGGGGGTGGTTAAATGCCAAAAGCCGATATCGGGCCAAAAATCGGCATAGACGGCGAGGCTGAATTTAAGAAACAGATCAACGAAATAAATACCTCGTTGAAAACGCTGGGCACGGAGATGAAAACCGTTACCAGCGAGTTTCAGAATAACGCAAACTCGTCGAAATCGCTCACCGAGCAGAATAAAGTCCTTCAGAAACAGGTCGGCGAGCTCAACGACAAACTGAAGGTCCAGAATCAAGCGCTGGAGGAGGCCCGCAAAAAGTACGGCGACGATTCCGCCGAAGTCCAGCGCTGGCAGCAGGAAGTCAACAAAACACAGACCGCGCTCAATAACGCGAACGCTCAAATCGAGAGAAACAACGACCTATTGAGCGAGAAGCGGATCGCGGTCATGAAGGGCATCGCCGAGGGCTTCGCCGTCATGGCGACGGCAGCGGTCACGGCGGCCACGGCGATCGGGAAGCTGACGCTCGATTCCGCGGCCTGGGCGGACGACCTCAACACCCTGTCGAAGCAGACCGGAATATCGACCGAAGATCTGCAGAAATACCAGTACGCGGCTGACCGCATAGACGTTTCGATGGAGACCCTGACGGGATCCATGAGCAAGCTCACAAAAAACATGAGCTCGGCGCGGAACGGATCCGGAGCGGCCGCGGAAGCGTTCGAGCAGCTCGGTATCAACGTGGTCGATTCCAGCGGGCAGCTGCGCGACAACGAGGATGTCTTTAAAGAGACCATAAAAGCCCTCGGCAATATAGAGAACGAGACCGAACGCGACGCTGCCGCGATGGCCATCTTCGGCAAAAGCGCCCAGGAGCTCAATCCGCTGATACTCGGCGGTGCGGACGCCCTGGAGGAGCTGGGAGCGCAGGCAGAGGCGGCCGGGCTAATTCTCGAGCAGGGATCTCTGGATAAGCTGAACGAGCTCTCGGACGCCACAGACGGCCTCAAGGCCACAGCGGAAGCTGCCGGCCATGCGTTCTCCGTCCAGTTTGCCTCCCCGATGGCCGCCGCGGTCAATCTGGCCACCGGCTACGTCGAGCAGCTGGTCGGCTCTTTCGACGGCGGCTTCTCCGCAATGGGAGAAACGGTCGGCAAGATCCTGACGGACATAACGAGCCAGATAAACAACTATCTGCCGGACGTCATAAACCTGGGCATGGAGATAATTATGTCTCTTGTCGAGGGCATCACCCAGATGCTGCCGGACATTCTCCAGACGTGCATAACCATTATCACTACGATGGTGGAAAGCCTCACCGAGCATCTGCCGGAGCTCATCCCGGTCGCGGTGGAGGCCATAATAACGCTGGTCGACACGCTCATATCCAATATCGACCAGCTCATTGACGCGAGCATAACCCTGATAATGGCGCTTGCCGACGGCCTCATTGACGCCCTGCCGATTTTGATTGAAAAGGCGCCGGTCCTGGTCAGCCATCTGGTCTCCGCGATCATAGAGAACGCCCCGAAGCTCCTCACGAGCGCCCTGGAGCTCATCACCAAGCTGGCCACCGGCCTGCTGTCCAATATGAGCAAGATCTGGGATGCCGCGGTCGACATCGTAAAGACCGTTATAGACGGTATCAAATCAATGGCGGAAAACATCTACAACATCGGCGTGGACGTCGTGCGGGGCATAATCGAGGGCATAACGAGCTCTTTCGACTGGGCCTGGAAAACGATCAAGTCGTGGTTCGGCAACGTGCTTCAGAAGGTCAAGGACTTCCTGGGAATCAGCTCCCCGTCGAAAGCGTTCGCCGAGATCGGCGGATTCATGGCGGAGGGCATCGGTGTCGGCTGGGGCAACGAGATCGGCGCGGTCTCGCGCAACATCAGCAATTCGCTCGGATCGCTGCTCCCGGATTCCACGGCCAACATCGGCGTCGTTTCGGCTATGAGCGGCAGCGGGATGCGGTCCGCCATGGCGGCCTCCGTGAACGCCCTGGGCGCCATGCAGAGCGCCAACACCGGCAAGGGCAACCTGAATATTACCATCCAGGCAAACGGCCGCGAGTTTTATCGTGCTACATTGGGCGATTTCCGCCTGATAAACAGCCAGAACCCGATCATCCTGAACGACTTTTAAGGGAGGCACGGCATGACACAGTTGATAATAAACGACACCGTCTACCCGGAGACCTCCGGCGACAAGTACAACGTCTGGATCACGGACCTCGGCACGCAGCTGCGAATGGCGGCCGGAAATTTGGTTTTTGAGAAGCGCGGGCAGATCTATCACGTATCGTACAGCTATGATTATTTCACGCCCGAGCTGATGAACAAGTGCCTCCAGGATCTCCGGAGCGGCGATGAGCTTTCGGTTGCGTTCCTGCTGCCGGATAACACGCTGGCGACGGGATTGTTCCGCTGCGTAAAGTTTCCGAACCCGACGTTTGCGTTCAGCAAGGGATTCGATGACGACGCTCGGGGCATCTGGCACGGCATCTCGTTCGAGCTGGAGGGGGTCGAAACTATATGATTTCGACATCGGCCGCATACAAAGCGGCAATAGACGCCCCGACGCGGCGGGTCGTGCCGAAAGCAATAATCGACCTGTCAGATCCGGATCTGGCCGTCACGTCGGTGACCGGAGATTTCGACGCGACGTATTCTTTCACCGACCAGCTGACGGATAAGGATCTGGATTATTCCGGCCAGGTATACGCGACGCTGGAGCCGGGCCGCTGGATCCTCGACGGCACGCAGGCCATATTCCCGGACACGCCGTCGACCAGGGAAGGCGAGCAGGGTATCGTGGGAGACACGATGAGCGACGAAAACGGCGATCTCAACCAGAGCATCACGATCGAGTTCAGCGGCGTCGACACGCTGCAGATGGTCACCGTTGCGTCCCCGAATCTGGACTTTGACGGACACCCGACCTCGCTGACGCTCGAGATCTATTCCGGGACGCTGCTGCTTTACAGCTCAACGGAGGACGTCACCGGCTATTATCACGTGTTTCGGGGCTTTACGGTTACGCAGCCGAACAAGATAATTTTGACGGTCAATTCCTGGTCGCTGCCGGGCCGGTATTTACGGCTTACGGAGATCCTTCCGGGCCTCCTAGACGCGTGGGGCGGCGACATTATCTATAAAATGCACGTTATTCAGCAGGCGGATTTTTCCAACCTGACCATCCCGTTCGCGTCGGCAGCGCTCGAAATAGACAACACAAACAAGCGGTTCGATCCGGCGGACAAGGACTCGATCTTTCTGTCGGTCACAGCCAGGCAGCCGATCCCGCTCTTTTACGGCGTGGACGTCGGCGATTCTTTCGAGTATGTCCCGGTCGGGATCTATTACCAAAAAGACGAGGGCTGGCATATCGAGAACGACGGCATGACGATCTGCTGGGATCTCGTGGATCTCATCGGCATGATGGTCGAGCGAAAATACGAATCGCCGCCGGAGCCGGATCCGGAGCAGTATTACGACACGTCGGTTTATCCGCCTCAATGGGTGACGCGGATCCCGCCGATCACGAAAACGCTCGAGCAGTGGATCTCGCACCTGTTGAATCAGCTGGACCCGAAATTTGCTAATTCCTACACCATAGACAGCACGGCGGCCAGCACGAGCCTGACGACGGATTACGACAAAATACAAGATTTCACGTGCGGAGATATGCTCCGTTTCTTCTGCCAGGCGACTAATACGTTCCCGATAACAGACCCGGCCACGGGCTACCTCGTTATCAATCCGCTCGACAACACGCCGCAGCGGATCACGACGCTGCGTACACAGAACACCCTCCCGGGTTCTGAATCGAATACCGATATCGCGTTCCTGGCGTTCAATATCGGCGGGACGCTTTACAACGTGCCCGGCACGGAGGAGATCTGCGACAAGACGGTAAACATCGCGAATCCGTTTATATCGACCACAATGGACGCCGTCAAGGCGGCCCAGGTCATCCTGACGCAGTATGGAGGCAACGTGCTCAATTTGGAGTGCCGCGGAGATCCTTCCCGTCAGGTCGGCGACGTGGAGACCGTCGAAGTATACCCGAACGAATCGGTCGCCGCGAGGATCCTCGAGCAGACGCTCTCGCTGGAAAACGGCGTCATGGTCAATCAGCCGCTCCGGATGCTGCAGGCAAACGGTGGCAAGCTATACACCGACGTGATCATCATCACCGAGAGCGGCACGTATACCATGCCCGCCGGTATCACCGAGATCACGCTGGTCCTGATCGGCGGAGGCCAGGGCGGCCAGGGCGGCCAGGGCGGAGCGGAGGGATACTACACCGACCGCAACGGCAACGGCGGAGCCGGCGGCCGAGGCGGAAAGGTGTACAGCTCCCCGCTGACGATAAACGACGGCCAGGAGATCGTAATATCCATAGGCGCCGGAGGCAACGGAGGCAAGGGTGGCCAGGCTACGTCTACCAACTATGACATCAGGCGCACCGGCAAAAACGGAGACCTGGGCGGAGACACGACGGCCACGCTCGGTACGGTTTTCTCGTCCGCCAACGGCCTCTTCATGTCCACGGGCTACGTGGATCTCCTAACTAACGCGGCGTACGCGGTCCCCGGTTATGAGGGCACAGGCGCCCGCAGGAGGCCACAAAACGGCGCAAACGGCAGTTTCTACGGCAACGGAGGCAACGGCGGCGGAGGCGGCCCCGGGTCCGTCTGGGACCCAGAGCCGACATGGGACGCCAACGGCGTTATCGTCGAACACGCCGGCAACGGAGCCGATGGAGGCCGCGGCGCGAACGGCGTCGTGCTGATTTTCTTCAACAAGGAGTGATGCGGTTTTGAGTGTTCTCGATACTTTGATTACGGACCGCACCCTGACGGATGTAGAAAACGTAAAAGCAGCGTACAGGCGCGGCGAAGTGATCGATTCAAAAGGGCAGTACAGATACACCGATCTAAACCGGGTCGAGACGGCCGTCGAATACATGGCCGCTGCTTTCGTTCAGGCGCAGGCGGATCTGGAGGACTATGCTGAATCCGTTGGCGTCCAATGGGATCATTATTACGATATGCCGTACGACACGACCGTGTTCGAGAATATCGTGATAAAGGAAAACTGGGCGGAAGGCGACCGGCCCTCCGCGGCCCAGATGAATCGTTACCACGGCAATCTGCTGCTGGTCCGGAACGCTTTGCCGACGGCCGCGCCCTTACCGGAATCAATGTATGGTCTGGACTATGAGGGCGCGAATCAGATCGAGCAGATGCTCATCATGGCGAACGAGGACCTGGCCAGAACGGTCGAGCTCAAAAAATCATTTATAAACTCATCGGCCGACGCTTATAGAAGCGGCGAGATCTATTCCGGCGAAGGAGATGCTTAAATGCAGGACAGAGTAGCAACATACCCGGGGCGGGTGAAACTGACGCCCGTGGCCGGGCAGAATAACGTATACGACCTCGAGCGGGCAGATTCCCCGACCGTCGCCGGCACGCCGCTGAACAAGGCAACGTTCCTTACAGACGCAACGGCGGCCGCGATCGCCGCGCTGGGCGTTTCGTCGCCGTCCCTGCCGACGGAGGCGCTGGCGGCGCTGGTAAACGTTTTTACCAATATCGGCGTCAATAACGTTTGCCACGTGGAGACCGGCAGCTACGTCGGGACAGGCACCCACAGCGCGACGACATACGTTGATCTAACATTCAGTATCACGCCGAAATTCGTTATTATCTTTTCCACCGAGGGCTCGCTTGGCTATCCTACGACACAGACGGTGATGTCATGGGTCGAGGGCCAGACGGTCGCCGGCTATACGAACGGCCAGGCGAGCGGAGACCAGCGGTGTGAATTTGTGCTGAACGGCAAAACGCTCCGCAGGCGCCTGAAAAACTCATACGTGGGCGAGGGCGTCCTGATGAACTGGTCCGGCACGACTTATTACTACGTGGGGGTGGGCCTGAAATGAGAATAATCGACCTGACACCGCTTGAAAACGGAGCGCATCAGAATCAGTTTACAACGGCCGAGATCGAGGTCCCGGCCGGCTGGGCGATCATCCCCGACGAGATGGAGATCCCGGACACGTTTCCGTTCGTCGACGTCGAGGCCAGCCAGGGCGTGGTCACAAAGCTGACGCCCGGCACGGTCCCGCCGCCGTCACCGGATCCTCCCGAGCCGGAGCCCGAGGGCGACGTCTGGGACGAGCTGGCGGAGGCTATCAGAAACGGGGTGAATAACGTATGACGAACAAGGAATACGTGCTCCAGACAATGGCCGCGTTCGGCAAAGAGGCGGCCGAGAAGATCCAGGCGGAGGCCGAGGAGATGACCGGCACCGAGCTCTACGAGAACGAGGAGTTTATACCCGACTTCAGGGCAGCCTGCGCGAAGATGAATATGCTGCAGCGCCCGGTGGGCTTTACGTGCCTGTCTACGGCCGGCCGCGTCGTCAGCCTGATCCAGCTGTACGACAGTGAGATCTACACGCAGGAGCCGGAGGAGCTGCCGGCACAATGGCGCTTCAAATGGTCGAAGAACCCGAAAAAGGCCCTGCCGTTTATTGCGCTTTCGACCAGCCCATACGACACCGGAGACTGCTGCACCGAGAACGGAGACACATGGATCAGCAAAATCGACTTTAACGTTTACGCCCCGTCGGCATATCCCGACGGCTGGACAAAATATGAGGAGGATAAAAAATGATAAGCATAATTGAAATGGGAGCGCTGCTCAATTCCGACCGCTCGCCTTCCGGTAAGTCGACCGTAACCCTCGTCGGCCTGGCTGCGGACGACAAACCAACCGATTACTCTATTGGCAACGGCAGTTTGTTCATTGAGATGGACACCAAGAAAATTTACTTCTACGATGCGGCCGGTACGCAGTGGAGGGAATTCTAATGGATATACTGTCATTCATGCTGGGCAAAGCTGCCGGCGGTGGCGGAGGCGGCGGAGGAGACATTACTGTCGAACAGCTGAATGTCTCCTCTAATAACACATACACCGCCCCGTCAGGCAAAGCCTATTCCCCTGTTGTAGTCAATGTGCCGAACACCTATGCACAGAGCGATGAGGGCAAGGTCGTTTCCAATGGTGCGTTGGTGGCACAGACGAGCGATACCGTCACGCAGAATGGTACGGTGGATACTACGCTTATAAACTCATTGACCGTCAATGTCGCTGGCGGAGGCGGCGGAGGCCCGCTTGCATGGCTTGGACAGGAAGCGGAAGTCGTTAAAACTTACGACCAGATAAAAGTTTATCTAAAGGACACAGACTATGCGACCTGGACACCTTCAACTACTGCGTCAATTATATACGCACCACAGACCCTCACCGACTTTGTGCTGGCCGATATGGATCAGTATGACTATTTTGTTAGGCAGCGTTTTCACTGCGTGCCTGTTCATGTTGCGGGTGCAACACTAGCAAGCACGATCGCACAAACAATTTCAGAATATATTACGCCGTGCTATTTGCGGCCGGCCTCAAATAGCACGGATTACACAACAGGTGTTTTTACTAAATATAGTGTTGAACTTAACCCGCTATATGCATGGACTAATGCCTATTATAATTCAGCCGGAGCTTTAACTATTACAGATGGAACATTAACCGGGCCAGCTATAGCACAAACTGCTCCAACGGTTACATTATCAGGTTCAGGAACATCAAGAACGGCAACAATAAAAACAACACAAATCCAAGCCCGCTGTAGCAACACCCAATTTTCGACAACAAGAGCCCCGGAAATTGACAAAGATAATACATTCTTTGTTATAGCGGTCGATATTATTCGCTGTAAAAGATGTAACTTGTATTCGGGCTTGTGGGCTGATGTGGTCGATATTTACAACAATCCGCTGACATGAACGCACAACGAGTAATAGACATAGCGGTCGGCGAGGTCGGCTATCTGGAGAAAAGCCGCGACGCCTACGTCCGGAACCCGAATGTCGTCTGGTACAAAATCGACGGAGCCGGCCACGATAACATCACCAAATACGCCCTGGAGATCGACCGGATCGACTGGTTCGCCGTGAGCGTCCAGTACGGGCCCTGGTGTGCAACGTACATCGACTGGTGCTTTTTGAAGGCAGCGGACTGGGACATCGCGGAGGCGGCCCGGATCAAATTCCACGGCCCGTTAGATTCCCTCGTCGATTGCGCGATCGACCAGTATAAGGCAGCCGGCAGATGGTACCGGGAGCCGCACGTCGGCGACCAGATATTCTTTGCAAAAGCTAACGGCGTGGATCCGGCGCATACCGGCCTCGTGATCGACGTCGACGACGACTACGTATACACGGTCGAAGGCAACACGTCGGCCGAGACAGGCGTGGTCAGCAACGGCGGAGCCTGCGCCCGGAAATGGTACAAGCGGAATTACTACCGGATCCTGGGTTACGGGCGCCCGTTATACGACGACGAGGAGGACGATATGAACATCGACAAGCTAATCACTATGCTGAAAAACGCAACGCCGGAGGAGAAGGTCGAAGTCGGCCGGCAGCTGGACAGCTGCGTCTCCGCGTACCGGCTCACACTGGAGTGCCCCGAGACGATGGAGAAGGAATGGCGCGAAGCGATCTTCGCCGGCATAACGGACGGCACCCGTCCAATGACCTATTGCACCCGTCTGGAGGCGGGAATCATGTGCAAGAGAGCGGTGAAAGAATGAGAAAAGACTGGAAACGATTCTTACTTGCCGCAGGCATACGGGCGCTGCGGACATTAGCCCAGACCGCTGTCGCCACCATCGGCACGACGGCCCTCATCCAGGACGTCAACTGGCCCGTCGTGGCTTCCGCGTCCGTCCTCGCGGCGATCCTGTCGCTTCTAACGAGCCTTGCAACAGGACTGCCGGAAGTCGACGACCAGGAGGCGCAGGGGAATGGACAGTAATTTCTGGTCGGCCGTGATCGTGGCCGCGTTCGCCTGCGCCGGCACGATCATCGGCGCGTACACGGCCAACAAGAAAAGCACGGCCCTAATCGCATACCGGCTGGAGCAGCTGGAGCGGAAGGTCGAGCTTCACAATAACGCCGTCGAACGGATCTATGCGCTGGAGAAACAGACGGCCGTTATAGACGAGCAGATCGACGTGGCGAATCACCGGATCGCTGACCTGGAGAACGCAAAATAACCTCATACTGAAGCCCTACCGGGCGCTCTTCTTTCTTCCCCCCGGACCCTCCTCATGAGGGCCGGGGGGTCTTTTATTGCTACATCTTTTTTACATCCTTAAAACGGGAATAATTCCCCGTTTTTCCCTGTTTTTCCTTATCTGCTAAAACGGGCCCAGACAAAAAGAAAGCCCCGAAAACATAGTGTTTTCAAGGCTTTGCGACTGGTGACCCAGCGGAGATTCGAACTCCGGACACCCTGCTTAAAAGGCAGTAAAAAATCAAGTGTTATCAACGGGTTCAGGCTCTTTATACATCATTTTTACAAACCGCGCCGTGGCGTAATCATTGAGCTGCGCGGTCGCGGCCTGACGGCGGGATTCCCGGATATGAGTATAGATCCCGCGCATCACGGCTTCGTCGTGACCCATCATGGCGGCCGCGAGTTTCGGGTCCACCTGGGCGTCGTAGAGCGTCGTGGCGAACTCGTGCCGGAGGCTATGCCGGTCACACTTGACGCCGGTCCGTTTCGCGTATGCCCGCCAGCGCTTATAAAAGGCCGAGTGCGTGAGCGGCCGCTTTCCGTCGCCGTCCATGCTGAACAAATAGCCGGTCCATTTTTCCGGCAGAGAATCGCGCAGGACGTCGACCAGATCCACCGACCGCACGCCCTTCGCGGTCTTGACAGGCGCCAGGACGGGCTCGTTAGGCTCCCAGCTGATCTGTGAGCGCACTTCGATACGGCCCGAGGCAAATGACACGTCCGTCAGCGCAAGCGCTTCACCGAGCCGCAGGCCGCTCCAAACAATAAGGAACGGCAGCAGGGAAAACCGGTCGTCGAAGCGGTGCTCGGCGATCAGGCGGAGATCCTCGTCCGTGGGGAGCTCCCGGGAGCCCTTCGGCAGCCCTTCGGAGAGCTTGACCGAGGCGGCCGGATTAACGGTCAGTACGCCCAGGTCGCTGATCGCGTAACGACATATCATCCGCAGGACGTCCAGGCGCAGCTGCACCGTCCGCCGGGCGTAACCCTTATGCTCCAGCTCGCGGATCCATTGCGTTATCTCCGGAGCCGTCAGCTCGGTGATCCGGGTGCTGCCGAACTCGGCCCGGATCTCGGCCAGCGGGGCAGTGTACGATTCCGCCGTTTTCCACCGGACGTGGCGGATCCGCTCCTCATGCCAGGCGTCGGCCACAGCAGAAACGAGCGGACCCTTCTCCTGCTCCTCCTGGTAATCCCGGACCTTCCGCAGGACGTCGCCCTTAGTGGCCCCGTAAAAGTATTTGCGCCGCCCGCGGATCGTGAGCGACATCTGCCAGAGGCCGTCCTTCCGCCGGGTCATGACAGATCCGGCAGCGGGAGCCGCTTATCGAGCAAAAGCGTCCCGAGGCAGTATACGGTGTGCTCCTCATGGGCCAAGAGCGTCCGGTCCGTATCAGACCGGGCACGATTCACCGCGAAAAGGTACACGTTCCCGTACGGATCCGCGGCGTATTGCTTTATGACGTATTCGCCGTCGACGAGGAAGACACCGACCTCACCGGGCGCAGGATCGCGTCTGACGGCCAGAGCGACGCTTTGATCGCTTAAAATGGGTTCAAGGCTATCACCATGCACCCTACACGCAAATTGCGCCAGAGAGCCGCCAGGGGCCTCATACGTATCAAGGGCAAGATTGCCGAAGTCAGGCTCGCCGCTGCCGGCGGCCATGCTCTGCTGTATGAACGGGATAATTTTCCCCGCGGGAGCGGCCGGCTCCTTCTGCTGGGCCTCGTAATAACCGATAAGAGCCGAGACGGCACCGCGGCCGGTGCTGTCTAGGGCCGCAATACGTTTCGCAAGATCTGACGCCTCGTCCTTCGTGGACGGGGCTTTTTTTGTATTTATCGGGCCCAGGTCGTCAAGAGTGCACCCGAGCGTATAGAGGATTTGCTGGACGGAATTGACGCCGGGGTTTTGCGTACGGCCGGCGAAGATCTTCTCGAGCGTGGGCTCCGGCAGGCCGGACCGCGCCGCGATCTCTTTTGTAGTGAGCCCGGACTGGGCTTTCAGCTCTTTAAGCCTTTCAGTTATGGTCACGTGAATCACCTCCGGTTCGCACATCTTACAAGAGAAAAACAGCCTTGTCAAGAAATTTTCTACCAAATATGGCGGTTTACCTCTTGACATCCACCAAATCATACGGTATATTGATGGCAAACCACCAAATATGGTGGACGAGAAAGGAGGCGAGGACAAGAGTGCTGCGAAATTTGCAGGCCGAGATGACCAGATCCGGTGTATCAGTCAGCGCCGTTTCTAAAAGCATCGGCAAAAGCGACCGGAAGGTCCGCGACACGCTGGCGGGCCGTTATCAATTCGGCGTGTATGAGGCTTTCACGATCCGCGACACGTTTTTCCCGGGGCTAACGATGGAATACCTGTTTGCCAGGGACGAGCCGAAGGGGGTCACGGGGCCATGAGGGAAAAAGCAGAATACAGGGATAACCTGGCGTATTTGCGCGAGGCGACCGGAGGCCGGATGCTGATCTCGTATTGTGAAGCGGCATATATTCTCGGCGTCGACGCAAAAACGCTGCAAAGCACGAAAGAGATCCGCGACATGAGCGTCGCGGTCGGGAAGCAGCTGCGGATCCCGGTGACGGGGCTCGCTCGCTGGATGAGCTGAAAGGGGGAAAACATGACAACACAGCAGAAGCAGATCATCGACCACATAAAGGCGCACGGCAGCATCACGAACATCGAGGCCATGAAGCAGCTGGGGATGTGCGACTTCCGGAAACGGATCAGCGAGCTGCGCGGTCTCGGCTATAAGATCACCGACATCCTGGAGCCGAACACAAACAATCATTGCTACCATAAGCGGTATTTTTTGGAGGGGGAACCGACCAATGGCTGAAGCGATCATGATCTGCATTATTTACGTGGGCCCGTTTATCCTGGCGATCACCCTGGGGGCTCTGATCTTCGAGAACATCATCCCGGCGATCCGCCGCAGGAGAGCGAGGAGGCGCCGCGATGGATAACAGGTATATATTCACCTACGGCAGCGAGGGCCAGGCGTTTCAGGGCGGATGGACGGAGGTCGTCGCTCCGGACGAGGAGACGGCCATCAGGGCGTTCCTGGTATTTCACCCGGCGGAGAACGGCCTCATACCCTGCGCCGCCATATACACGCTCGACGAGTTTAAGACGACGTGCATGGCCGGCCCGAAGGGCAACCTGGGCGCCCGCTGCCATGAGTCCATAATCGTCCTGCGAACGCTTTACGGTGAGGAGGCATATATATGAACGAGGCCGTGAAAAGATGGCGCGAAAACAACAAGGACCGCGCCCGCGAGATCAATCGCCGGTGGGCGGAGAATAACCCGGGCTGGTTCAAAGAGTACAACAAACGCAGATACCGTCCCACGATCCCCTGGAGGCCGTTCCCGGAATTCCGGCCGATCCTCCGTTACGAGTGCAAGGACGACCGCGGCAGATACAAATATTCAGATCCGGCGCTCGTATACTGCGCGGACGGCAGCATCCGCCTGGCGGCGTTCTGGTATGTCAGATGGTACGACGGGGCGGAGGACTTCGTCTGGCTTAAAGAGGACGAAGAGGGCGACGTGATCGACGAGAAGGTGCTTTACTGGAGCCTGCTGCCGAAGCCACCGAAGGAGGCCCTGGCCGATGCCGATTGAATGGTACGAGCATACGAAGGACGAGCACACGGTCTTTCACCAGTATTACCGCATGCCCGGCGAAAACTACTACGGCTTCGAGCCGCCGGAGGAACCGCCGGGCGAGTGTGCGGTGTGCGGGTGCGAGATATATGACCCGAGCGATACGATCGCCGGCCAGTACGTCTGCGAGGAGTGCAGGGACCGCTGGAACGACGCCGGCACGATCCTGGATCTTTTGCGGGAATGCGTGGAGGCGAAGGAACCCTGGGCGCTGGATTTTGTTGATCAGATCCGCGTGGACTTCGACGCCGAACTTTTCAGGCACATGGAAAAATAAAGACGCCGCTGGTTAAAGCGGCGCCTTTAAAGAGGAAAACAATCTGAAAGGGATTATAGCATGAGCCTATGAGAATTATACAGAACGTTATATATTTTGTCAACACGGGAGGCGCCGGCAATGGCTAAAAACGGCGTAGATTTTTACACCCTGGCGTACGTGCCGATCTATTTCCCGGACGGGATCGTCAACTGCGGTAATTGCTGGATGAAACGGTGGGACGGCGCGGGTTACCGGTGTTTCAGAACGAACGAGCCCATATACGACGCGCATCAGCGCGGACACGAGTGCAATCTTATCATCATAGACAACAACGAGGAGGATAATAAAACATGAGCCTTACAGTTACAGCGAAATCAGCCCCGAGCATTGCCCCGCTGGAGGCGGGCACATATCCGGCCGTTTGCTACGGCCTGGTGGACATCGGCGTCCAGTATAACGAAACGTATAAAAACGCAAGCCCGAAGGTGATCATCGTCTGGGAGATCGTCGGCGAGACGGTGACCATTGACGGCGAGGAAAAGCCCCGAGTGATCTCCTCGACGTATACGGCCTCATTAAGCGAAAGAGCGGCGCTTCGCCGGGATCTCGAGCGCTGGCGCGGCCAGGCGTTTACCGAGGAGGAGCTGGCCGGTTTTGACTTGAAGTCGATCGTCGGCGCACCGTGCCTCCTGACGATCGTACACCGCGAGAACAACGGCAGGACGTACACGAACGTCGACGGCGTGGCAAAGCTCACAAAAGGCATGGAGAGGCCCGTGGGCACCATAGAGCCGATGGTGTTCAACCTTGACAGCGATCCGCTCGAAAAGATGGAAACGCTGCCAGAATGGATGCAGGAGCGCATCAAAAAGAGCGAGACGTATAAGGATCGGGTCGCGGGCATAGGCCACGGCGACACCGGCAGCTACGAGGAACCGGAGCTGGTCGAGCTGGACGAGAGCGACCTCCCATTTTAACGGGAGGCGCTCATGGATAAACAGGACAGCCTGATCGTCCGCCATTCATTTACGGTCAACCTGAAAGAGCTCTCGATGGCCGAGCGGGGGCGCCTTTTCACAGCAATGCTGGAGTACAGCAGCACCGGAGAGGAGCCCGTTCTCGGAGGCAGTGAGCGTTATATATGGCCGGCCGCGAAGGATATGATCGACGAAAGCAAAAGCGCCGCCGCTAATAATAATATAAATAATAATATATCTAGTATAAATAATATACCTAGCAAGAATAATAATATAACTAGTAAAGTATATGGGGAGATAGGGGGAGTTATAGAGGGGGGAAGGGATAAACCCGTCCGGCACCGTTACGGCCAGTATGACAACGTCCTTTTGACTGACGCGGATCTGGAAAAATTAAAGGCCGAGTTCCCGGAGGACTGGGAGGAGCGGATCGAACGACTTTCTGAATACGTGGCGAGCACCGGCAAGGCGTACAAAAATCACCTTGCGACCATCAGAGCCTGGGCCCGGAAGGATGCACCGGCAGCGCCGAAACGGCTCGCAGCGCCCTCGAAGGCCGGCCTGAATAATCTGAAGCGGATGGTGGAGGAGATGAAATGACCGTTACGATCGAGCTGGAATACCCGCCGAACGCAACCAGGCTATACAGCGACAATAAGTATTACGCCGGCAAACATTGGGCCCAGCGGAAAAAGGACGCCGAGCTCTGGCACCAGCTGATGCTCTACGAGGCGCCCTGGAGCCGGCCGCCGCTCCGCTCGCCCGTCCGGATCACCTATTACTGGGACGACCGCCTGGATCTTTCAAATCACAGCATAATGGCCAAAATGATCGAGGACGGTCTGAAGGGCCGCCTGTTTCGCGACGACAGCCGCAAACACGTCGCTGAGATCCGGCACCGGTGGCATCGTGAAGGGAACATTAAAATCGTGATCGAGGAGGTAGACGATGACTAATGCCGACAGGATCAGAGCCAAGACGGACGAGGAATTGGCGAAATGGCTTGACAGCATGGTATCAAATTGTGACGGGAACTTTCCGTGTCGTGCATTTTGCCCGATCAACATAAACGGAAGTGCCGACTGTCGCACGGCATGGCTTGAATGGCTTAAACAGGAGGTAGACGATGGCTGAATACATAGAACGAGAAAAAGCACTTGATGTTATAAATCTTGCTGACTTTATCGCAGATGAACACGGATTACTCTTGTATGCCGATTCCGTACAAGCATGCTTGTTAGATATTCCATCTGCTGATGTTATACCAGTAGTACATGGACATTGGGAATGGGCAGAGGGTGTTCATGTGTACGGTGTTGACAGCAAGAATCAGCATGGTTCCGTGAGGTGTTCTGCCTGCGGTAATTGTTCTCCGCATAGCACTAACTACTGCGGTATCTGCGGTGCAAGGATGGATGAAGATGGATAACAAGTGCTTTAATTGCGAGTGGCTTTGCATCGGGGACCACAATTACACAGCCCGCTGGTATAACAGAGTAGAAGGCGGAGATCCTAAAAGAGACTGCGTATTATTCTGGCCGAATTGTCCACACAACGAAGATTACGGCAACGGGATAATACCACCCGAGCCAAATGCGGAAGCGGTGAAAGACGGACAATTCATGAAGGTACGGAGCTGCGATCAATGGCGGCGGAGATACGTCGATTATAAAGACTATCTCGAAAGCGATCTCTGGGCCGCTATAAAAAAGGTCTTATTCAGGCACCGCGGCTATAAGTGCGAAATATGCGGAACCGGCAAGAACCTCACCGTGCACCACCTGACATACGACAGGATCGGCGCGGAGAATCTGGACGACCTCCTGGTGGTATGTAAAAGCTGCCATAGGCAGATACATGAAACCGATATAGAGAGGAGCGAGACAAATGGCAGATAGTCACCTATCGGTGAACCTTTTTACGTTTTGCTACGATTACACGAGGACGATGGCGCTGGCAGCGATCCGGACGGCCGTCAAGGACGAGGAACTGACGGACGCGGAGGTCCGCGATCAGATCAAGGGCATATTCAAAGTGCTGGAGGAGAACGCGGACTTTTACGCGAACAACAGCGAGGAGAAAACGGGGGTCGGGTCGTGACAGACGAGGAGCTTTATAACGCGTATTGCGTCGGCTGCATGAACGAGCGCAGCTGCCACGAGGACGCGACCGAGTGCGACTTTATCATCGCCCTGAAAGCCGGCGTTTGCCCGGTGTGCGGAAACGGCCGGATCGTGGACGGGAAGTGCAGCGCCTGCGGGGTCTCGGTCGAATAACGAAACGGAGGGAAAGCAATGTATATGTCAGCCACCGACATCGCAAAGGAATATAGAACAGCAAAGTCACCGCGGGCACAGATCGGGATCCTGGCGGATCTCAACGGGTGCACCAAACAGGAGATCGCCGACATCCTGATCGCCCAGGGCGAAACGGTCCCGAAGTATTACCAGAAACTGCACAAGGATCCGGCGGTTCTCGAGTATGCAAAACAGCGGGCGGAGGCCGAGCTGGAATTTGCCATGCAGCCCAGCGAGCCGGTACCGGAGCCAGAGCCCGCGCCGGCAGAGCAAATAACGACCTGGGAGGCGGCCGTGACCGTGATCGCGGACCTTTTGAGCGAAATCAAAAACGTCGCGGATCCGGAGCGCCGGTCATCGGCTTCCCGCGATTTTGAGATGCAATGCCGCGGGATCATGGCGCTGGTACAGCGGCTGGAGGCCGGGAGCGATGAGCTGGAGGTCTGAAGCATACGATGCGATCCGGCGTTACCCGCAGCATAAACGGGACGCGGAGCAGCTGCGGATCGTCAGTATCACGGCCTCGGCCAGCGGCAGCAGGAGCGGCACGAGCGTCTCCCGGACGACGGAGAACGCCGCGCTGCGTGAGCTGCCCAGGCAGGCACAGCGGGAGCTTGACGCGGTCCGGGAGGCCATAGCAACAACGAGGCAATACCGGAACGGCGAGCACCACGTACGCCTGATCGAGCTGATGTACTGGCGAGGCCGGAGCAACGTCTCGATGATTTACGCGGCGGACGAGATCCCGATCGCGCTGGTGACGGCCAGAGCGTGGCACAACGACTTTGTAAAGCTCGTGGACGCTTATCTCCGGATTTTATAAACATATGCTTCAGACCTTCAGAATCGTGCAATAATGGCAGCATGAATACGCGGCGGGAGCTCGGCACGATTGCCGGGCTCTTTGCTTTACGGGAGGCGTGCGCCATTAAGGAGCAGGAGAAGATCCCGGTGTTCATCCTTTACGGCAATAAGGGGAAGGCCGTCTGCATTTGCCACGCTGACCGGAAGGGATGCACCCGGAAGTGCGAGCGGGACATTGTGACCCGTGACAGATACGACGGCTGGGTCCAGACGCTGTATCGTGACAGGTACGGCAAATGAGAGACTTCGCCGCGCCGCTGTATAAATCGAAAGCCTGGCAGGAGTGCCGGGACGGCTACGCGAGAAGCGTGGGCGGATTGTGCGAGCGCTGCCTCGCCCGGGGAATATACAGAGCCGGAGAGATCGTGCACCACAAGATCCACCTGACGCCGGAGAACGTCGGCGATCCTCGCGTCGCATTAGCGTGGGAAAACCTCGAGCTTCTCTGCCGTGATTGCCACGGAGCAGAGCATAAGAAAAATAAAAAGCGTTACACGATCGGCGAGAAC
>Ga0310786_10002714_pt1 | contig 26607 bp, 16 predicted proteins | sample AusTroGonzalo_MG_FD_203881 | JGI IMG/M metagenome (GOLD analysis project Ga0310786, IMG submission 203881) | Bovine rumen microbial communities from tropical cattle in Woodstock, Queensland, Australia - Gonzalo_03 (v2) (version 2) | ecosystem: Host-associated > Mammals > Digestive system >...
AGATGCATCTGGGTAATGTGCTTGCCGCTTTGTTGTCTTGGCTCTCCGCCAAGCAGCAAGGCGGCTTGTGGCGACTTCGTATCGAAGATCTTGACCCGCAACGCTCCCGCCGCGAGTATGCCGAGCAACTGATGCGCGATCTTGAGTGGCTCGGGCTAACCTGGGACGGAGAGGTCGTCTGGCAATCCGAGCGCACGGCAATCTATGAGCATTACCTCAATAAGTTGGCTAATATTCGTGAGATTCGTGGAATTCGTACAGAATCCCTTATTTATCCGTGTACATGTACCCGCAACGAGATTCTTGCCGCCCAAGCCCCGCATGAATCCGATGGTCGCATCGTCTATCCCGGCACATGTCGCAACAAGAATATTCAGTCAAGCAAGGCCGCTCTCCGTCTTATCGTTCCGGATGAACAGATCGAGTACACTGACCGCGTCTATGGCTTGCAATCCGTCAATCTTGCTACGCACTGCGGGGACTTTATCGTGCGCCGCTCGGACGGCGTGTTTGCCTACCAGTTAGCCGTCGTCGTCGATGATGCCGAGATGGGTGTAACGGAGATCGTTCGTGGCAGAGATCTGCTCCTCTCCGCCGCGCAGCAACTCTACCTCTATCGTCTGTTAGGCTTCCCCGAGCCGCAGTTCAGCCATCACCCTTTGCTTGTCAACGAGGCAGGCCAGCGCCTCTGCAAGCGCGATCACGCACTCGCCCTCAGCGAAATGCGCCGGCACATGACTGCCCCGGAGATTATTGGTCTTATAGCCCATAAAATAGGTCTGACGCCAACGCGTGAAGCGCTGACGCCAGCACAACTCATTCCCCTCTTCAACTGGAGCAAAATCCCCCTACAGGATGTAATTAGCAATTGAAAAGTGCGCCATTTGAGAATTTGGGGCAAAGGTGGCATTTTTTGTTAAACTTCAAAATATTTGTGCAATTATTTTGCATTTTCGTGTCATTTTAATAAGTTTTGCCTCTTTACACCCAATAGCGGATCACTGGTTGGCAAGCAGGGCTTTTATGGCTTGACCTGTGTAGCTCTGCGGGCAGCGAATGATCTGTTCGGGGGTGCCCTCGATAACGATCCTACCGCCGTTCTTGCCGCCCTCGGGACCGAGGTCGATGATGTGGTCGGCTGCCATGATCAGGGTGGGGTTATGCTCGATGACTACCACCGTGTGACCTTTGCTGATCAGGCGCTCCAAGGCATCCAGCAACACGATCACATCACTGTGATGCAGACCGGTGGTCGGCTCGTCGAAGATGAACATCGTCGGCTGCTGATTCTCCTGTGCGATATACGACGCGAGTTTCACGCGCTGGCTCTCGCCGCCCGAGAGCGTGCTGCTCGACTGACCGAGCTTGACGTAACCGATACCTACGTCCTGCAGCGGCTTCAGTAACCGGACGACCTTAGCACAACCGTGCTCCGTGAAGAAATCGATAGCTTCGTCCACAGTCATGTCAAGGATGTCGTAGATGTTCTTGCCGCCAAAGGTTATTTCCAGAACGTCTTGTTTGTACCGCTTGCCGTGGCAGTGCTCGCACTCGATGACGATGTCCGCCATGAACTGCATCTCAATGGTGATCGTGCCCTCGCCCTGGCACTCCTCGCAGCGACCGCCCGGGGTATTGAATGAGAAGTGTGCCGGCGTGAAGCCCATCTGCTTCGACGCCTGCTGGTCGGCGAAGAGACGACGTATCTCGTCAAACGCTTTCATGTACGTCACGGGGTTCGAACGCGAGGATTTGCTCAGGGGGTTCTGGTCAACGAACTCCACGTCCCGTAATAGATGCATACTGCCTTTCAGACTGCCGTAGTCGCCGGTGTGCTCGGCGGCTATGCCGCCATAGTGTTTCTTCAGGGCGGGGTAGAGCACCTTGCTCACCAACGACGACTTGCCGCTGCCGCTGACGCCTGTGATGACGGTGAGTACGCCAAGCGGGAACTTGACGTTGAGATTCTGCAGGTTGTTCTCGGCTGCACCGATGATCTCGATGTAGTTACTCCAATGCCGGCGTTCCGGAGGTATAACCGAGGGGAACTGCTGCAGTCGCGGCTTGCCGATGTAGGTTATCTCGCCGCCATGGCTTCCTGCCTTAGGACCAATCTCTATCATGTGATCCGCCGCCATCATGATATCCTCATCGTGTTCGACGACCACGATCGTGTTGCCCAGGTCGCGCAGCTCGTGCAGCACATGGATGAGCCGCTGCGTGTCGCGGGCATGCAGACCGATAGACGGCTCGTCCAGCACGTAGAGCGAGCCCACCAGACTGCTGCCCAAGGACTTGGCGAGGTTGATACGCTGGCTCTCACCGCCCGAGAGCGTGGATGCCATGCGGTTGAGTGACAGATAACTGAGACCTACATCCTCCATGAACTGCAGGCGGCTCTTGATCTCCATGATCAACTCGCTCATGCCTGCCAGATGTTTGTCGCCGGCGGCTTGCAGCTGCTCAAGATGCGTGATCCACTCCATAACCTCGCTTACGGGCATCGCGGCGACATCGGTGATCCGCTTGCCGCCCACCCAGACGTATTCGGCTTCCTTCCTTAGACGCAGACCGCGGCAGTCGGGGCAGGTGGTCTTACCCTTGAAACGTGCAAGCATAACGCGGTACTGAATCTTTGCGTACTGGTCTTTCTCTAACATGCGGAAGAAATCGTTCAGCCCGCGGAAATACGCGTTGCCCGTCCAGATGAGTTGTTTCTGTTCGGGGGTGAGGGCGTAGAACGGTGTGTGTATAGGGAAATCGAACTCCGCAGCGTGACGTATCAGCTCGTCGCGCCAGGCGCTCATCTTCTCACCGCGCCAGCAGGCGATGGCATCTTCGTAGATGCTCTTGGACTTGTCGGGAACAACCAGATCGGCATCGATGCCGATGATGTTGCCGAATCCGTTGCATGTCGGGCACGCACCGAGCGGGTTATTGAAGTTAAACAGATGCTCGGTCGGCTCGATAAACCGGATGCCGTCTGCCTCAAACCGCTCGGAGAAATGCACCATCCGGCTCTTGGCTCTTAGCTCTTGGCTGTTGGCTGTTGGCTGTTCGGTGCGTAGATAACACTCGCCTTTGCCCTCGAAGAACGCGGTCTGCACGGAGTCCGCAAAACGGTTCTCGGTGGCCTGCTCGCCATCGGCGATGATGCGGTCCACAAGCAGATAGACATTGCTGATGTCGCTCACCAGTTCCGGGCTCAGACTGCTGCTCAACCGCAGTATATCCGCACTGCCGTCTTCGAGTACATGCAGCAGTCGCGAATAACCCTCGCTCAGCCATGCTGCGGCGCGGGCTTGGAGATTGTCTTGCTCCGCTAACTCGCTCATCCGCTCATCCGCTAACCCGTTAACCGCTGCCAGCAGCATCACTCTGGTGCCGTTTGACAGGGAGCGCAGGTAAGCAAGCACATCGGCTACGGTGTGACGTTTGACTTCTGCGCCGCTCACGGGCGAGATCGTCACGCCGGCGCGCGCAAATAGAAGCTTCAGATAATCGTAGATCTCCGTGACGGTACCAACGGTAGAACGCGGATTGCGCGAACTGACTTTCTGCTCAATGGCTATGGCAGGCGGAATACCGTCAATCTGATCCACATCGGGTTTCTGCATCCGCCCGAGGAACTGCCGCGTATAGGCGCTCAGGCTCTCTACGTATCGGCGTTGGCCTTCGGCGTAGAGCGTGTCAAACGCAAGCGACGATTTGCCGCTGCCACTGACGCCGGTGATAACAACCATCTTGTCGCGCGGTATATCCACGCTCACGTTCTTGAGGTTGTTTGTTCGTGCGCCCTCAATATGGATCACTCCCTCAGCCAACTTCCACCTTTAATCTTTCAACTTTCAACTATTTAAGGTACTGCTCGCTCAATCGGTCGAGTAGGGCTTTCGTCTCGGGATCGTTCGGGTTACGCAGTTCTTTCGGCAATTTGGGTACGCGCAGTTGCATGCCCGGCATCACACGGTCGGGCGATTTCAGGCGGTCGCGGTTTACCTCGTAGATGAACACCCAGTATGCTTTCTCGCCGTAACGTTTCTTGGCTATCCAAGCCAGACGACTGTCTTGCCCGACTATCTCGTCGCGCTGAAACTCCGTGAACTTACGCTGCGAGTCATCGAGCCAGGGATTGGATGGTGCTGCCGGAACTTCCTGAATTTCCGGAGCTGCCGAAGTCTCTGAATTTTCTGGAGTTTCCGGAGCCTCTGCAGCCTCCGGAGTAGCCGGTGCTTCCGTGGGTTCTGTGAATTCCGCACTCGGCACTTGTTCGTCGGTGCTCACGCGTTGCTCGATGGTTGAGCGCATACCTTCCGCCCAATTGACGATTTGGTGACGCAGCACGAAGTACGCGATGATCAGCAACATTGCGAACACGCCGATGGTGATCAGTCCCGTCAACCACGGATTAAACGGCTTGGCAGGGGCTTTCGGAGTGGCTGTTGGCTGTTCTGGAGAAGCTGGAGCTTCCTGAATATCCGGAATAACCGGAGCTTCCGGAATAATCGGAATTACCGGAGCCTCCGTGGGTTCCGTCGGTTCCGTACTCATTGCACTGAGTTCGCCCAGAATATCTTTGATCTCTTCGGCTTGCTCGCCAAGTTTCTGCAGCGGGTCAATATCCTCTGATCGCTGATTGCTGGCAGCCGATTGCTTCGTGTTGCCGGCGGTAAACACTACTTTCTTATATCCGTCAATCGTGAACCGTTCGCCGTTGGCTACGTTCACGCTCTCGCGTGCGGGTACATCCTGTATGGCGAAGATGCCCAGACCGTTGACGGTCACCTTGCCGTCTTTCTGTAATCCGTCCTGAATACTGCCGGTCAGGGCGTTGAGGAAGTCGTCTGCTACCTTCTCACTCACTCCTGCGCGTGCACTCAATGCACGACGCAATGCTACTAATGTCAAATGCTCTGCCATAATCTTTCAACTTTCAACATTCAACTTTCAGCGTTATTCACGGCGTTCTTCAGCCTGTCGTTGGCTCGGAAAGTCCACACCTGTTTGGCGGGGACCTCCGTCTTCTTGCCGTTACGCGGGTTAGTTACTGTGCGTGCTTTGCGCGCGCTTACGCTGAGCGAACCGAAATGCTGGATCTTCACGTCGCCGCCATCTTTGAGCGTCTGGGTGATGATCTGCACGGTCTGATGCAGCAACTCCTCCGTTGCCTGCTTGGTCAGTGCCGCCTTCTGCGACACGGATTGTATAAGGTCTTTGTTTGTCATAGTCTTTCTCCATACAGGTCCACGCCTTCGTAGCCTGTTATCTTGATGTCATAAAATTCGCCCACTTTCAGCTGATTGCTGATCAGCACTTCGCAGTCCACCTCTGGTGAGTCGGCTTCGGTGCGCCCGACGAAGTATTCGCCTTCCTCGCGGTCGATGATCACACGCCGGATAGTGCCTACTTTTTCTTCGCTCTTTTCGGCGGCAATCTGCTCTTGCAGGAGCATCAGTTCGTCGAGTCGCTGTTGTTTGATTTCTTCGGTGACATCGTCTTTGTAGTGCTTGGCGGCATATGTCCCTTCCTCCTCGCTGTAGGCGAAGGCGCCCATTCGGTCGAAACGCTGTTTCTGTACCCAATTTTTGAGTGCCTCAAAATCCTCGTTGGTTTCGCCCGGGTGACCAACCATCAGCGTGGTGCGCAGTGTTATGTCCGGCACCTCGCGGCGTATACGTTCGAGCAATGCATCCTGTTCTGCGGCGGTTATGTGCCGTCGCATCAGGCTGAGCATGTGATCCGTGCAATGCTGCAGGGCGATGTCAAGGTACTTGCATACATTCTTGTGTTTTGCCATCACCGGCAGTATGTCGTACGGAAAATCCGTAGGGTAGGCGTAATGCAATCGGATCCACTCCACACCCTCAATCTCCGCCATCTGGTCAATGAGCTCGGCTAACCTGTGCCCCTTATAAATGTCCAATCCGTAGGATGATAGGTCTTGTGCGATGACGTTGAACTCCTTCACGCCTTTGGCTACAAGCCAGCGTACTTCGTCGAGGATCTCGTCCATCGGTCGCGACTGATGCCGTCCCGTTATCAGCGGTATAGCGCAATACGAGCAGAAGCGGTTACATCCTTCGGATATCTTCACGTAGGTGTAGTGCGACGGCGTGGTGATCGTCCGCTCGTACGGAGCGCAACTCTTTTGTCTTTGATCGCAGCGGTCTTTTCCGTTTATTCCGTGTGTTTCGTACTCGGATAATTTTTCTATCAACTTTTCGTAATCGAACTTCCCGTACCAGCCATCCACTTCGGGGATCTCGTCGGTGAGCTCTTGCATGTAGCGTTGGCTCAGGCAGCCCATGACATACAGCTTGCGCAGCTTGCGCCGTTTCTTGCGCTCAACCATGCTCAGAATCATGTTCACGCTCTCCTCCTTGGCGTCACCGATAAATCCGCATGTGTTGATGATAGCTATCTCGCCTTGCGGATCGGCTGCGTCGTGCACGCAGCTGTAACCGGCGCATTCCAGCCTCCGCATCACGCGCTCTGCATCCACGAGGTTCTTCGAGCAGCCTAAGGTGATGATATCTATTTCGGAGTTATGCATTTGCTATCTACTCAAAAAGCCCACAAAGTTACGAAAAAAAATCTATATTTGCAAATTTTTAAACTAAAAAAAACGTATTTATGGGCTGTTCTGCCGTGTTGGTATAGCGAAATGGTAAAAAAATGCACCATATGTAAAAAAAAATGCCCAAACACTTGCATATATGCAAAATATTTCGTACCTTTGTACGCGAAATGAGTGAGGGGTCTGCACAAGACTCCTCATTGCTTTAAGAATAGCAACGATGCAAACAACGGAACAGACATTACGCGGCAAGATCGAGCAGCTGCTTGAAGGCACAGGATATGAGTTGATAACACTGGCAATCCGCCCCGGGGATAATATCCTCGTGGAGGTGGACCGAATGGAAGGTGCAGATGTGGACTTCTGCGCAGAGCTGAACAGGCAGATCGTGGAGTTCCTGGAGAGCGCCGGCGAGCCGGACTATGCCCTGGAGGTAGGCAGCGTGAGCATCGTTGATCCGTTCAAGACAAAGATGCAATACAACAAGCACCTCGGACATAATGTGGAGGTTCTTGCCGCCGATGGTAAGAAGTACAGAGGACAATTGGTGAGTGTGGATGACGAGACGTTCAGCGTGGATTGCGAAGAAAAAGTTGAAGTAGAGGGCAAGAAGCGCAAACAAACGCAGGTCGTGACGCACACATGGCGCTACGATGAGGTGAAATACTGCAAATACGATCTGAAGTTTTAACAGAAGAATATAAATAACAAAAACATACAATGGCAACAAAGAAAACCGATTCAATCAATCTGATTGAGATTTTTAAGGACTTCAAGGAGTTCAAGAACATTGACAAGCAGACGCTGATCAATGTGCTGGAGGAGTCGTTCCGCAGCGTGATCGCAAAGATGTACGGCACGGACGCAAACTACGACGTGATCATCAACCCCGACAAAGGTGACCTGGAGGTGTATCGTAACCGTCTGGTGATGGAGGACGACGATGTAGCCAACGAGAACACGCAGATCGCCCTGAGCGACGCTCTCAAGCTTGACGACGAAGCCGAGGTAGGCGAGGAGGTGACCGACCGCGTGGACTTCAGCGTGTTCGGGCGCCGCATGATTCTGAACCTGCGTCAGACGCTCGCCACGAAGATCCTTGACCTGAAGAAGGAAGACCTGTATATGCGTTACAGCGAGAAACTCGGACAGATCGTTTCGGGCGAGCTGTACCAAGTATGGAAGAAAGAGATGCTGCTGCTGGACGAGGAGAACAACGAGTTGTACCTGCCCAAGCAGAACCAGATCCCGACGGACTTCTACCGCAAGGGCGATACCGTTCGCGCCGTGGTGGTACAGGTCGATAACAAGAACCAGAACCCGAAGATCATATTGAGCCGCACGAGCCCGCTGTTCCTGCAACGACTGTTCGAGCAAGAGGTTCCCGAGGTGCATGACGGCCTGATCGGCATCAAGAACATCGCCCGTATACCGGGTGAGCGTGCGAAAGTCGCCGTGCAGAGCTTCGACGACCGCATCGATCCCGTAGGCGCGTGCGTAGGAATAAAAGGCGCACGTATTCATGGTATCGTGCGCGAGCTGCGCAACGAGAACATCGACGTTATCAACTACAGCTCGAACATCAACCTGTATATCCAGCGTGCCCTGTCGCCGGCGAAGATCTCCTCGATGACCATCAACGAGGAGGAGAAAAAAGCCGAGGTTTATCTGAAGAGCGAAGAGGTGAGCCTGGCTATCGGTAAGGGTGGCTACAACATCAAGCTCGCCAGCATGCTGACCGGATACGAGATTGAGGTTTACCGTGAGATGGAAGGCGAGGATATCGAAGATATCTACCTCGACGAGTTCAACGATGAGATTGATCAGTGGGTTATTGACACGCTAAAAGGTGCAGGTCTGGATACCGCCAAGGCTGTGCTGGCTGTTGACAAGGACGAACTGATCAAGCGCACCGACCTCGAGGAAGAGACCATCGACGACGTAATCCGTATCCTCGAAGCAGAATTTGCAGATGATTAATGTGTAACATAACCCTCTCACTCGGCATAGAGGAGTCTCCTACTCGGGACGAGCGCTAACGTAGTGCACTCGGACCGAAGAGTGGAGGCATGGGGAGCCCCGATGAGCGCGAAACGCTCAGCTATTGCGACCCATTGCCGAACACGAATGGCTATAAAACTGATTAAAGCGTGTAAGGAACTGAATATCGGCATGTCGACTGCCGTTGAATTCTTAGGCAAACAGGGTGTGGAGATTAGCACCGACCCGAACCTGCGCATCGATGATGATGTGTATATGAAACTCGCCAAGGAGTTCAACAAAGATATGGCGCTCAAGATGGAAGCTGAGCGTCAGCAGCAACAGCGGCAGGAGCGCGATATCCAGAAAGTGCTCACTTTGGATTCTGCGCAAGAGGAGGCTGACAAGAAAGCCGCCGAGGCTGCGCGCAAGGCTCAAGAGGAAGCTGCCGCTGCCGCGAAGAAAGCTGCTGAGGAAGCTGCCAAGAAAGCTCAGGAGGAAGCAGAGCGTGCCGCCGAAGCTGCCCGTAAGGCAGAGGAGGAAGCTGCTCGTGTAGCTGCCGAGCGCGAAGCCGAAGAGCAGGCGCGCCGTGAGGCGGAAGAAGCTGCACAGCAAGCTGCTGAGAATGCTAAGAAGCAATCAGCGGTCAGCGATCAGCCGTCAGAAGGTGAAGAGCCGGCAGCCAAGAGCGAAGAGCCGAAGAAGAAAGAGATCTTCTCGCTGGGCAAACCTGTGCTGAAGAACCAGCCGAAGGTTGTCGGGAAGATCGACCTCGACACGCTGAATCAGGCAACTCATCCGCGTCAGAAGACGAAGGAGGAGAAGAAGAAAGAACGCGAGGAACGTGAGCTGCAACGTCGTGCACAGCAAGGCGGCGGCGAGAAGCGCAAACGCGAGCGTATCAAGCAGAACAAGGTCGATGTCAACGACGTCAAGAACCAGAAGAGCAAATCCTCTTCGAAGAAGAAAGGCGTGCGCGTAGAGATCGACGACGAGGAGGTACAGCGTCAGATCAAGGAGACGATAGCACGTCTGCAAGGTAACAAAGGCAAGACTGCCACCTCGAAGCACAAACGCGAGCGTCGTGAGCAGGAACGCGAGAAAGCTGCTGCCGAGCGCGTACAAGAGCAGGCACAGAGCAAGGTGCTCAAACTCACCGAGTTCGTGACAGCCAACGATCTGGCAGTGATGATGAACGTGCCCGTGACGAAGATCATCGGTACATGTATGTCGCTCGGTATGATGGTCAGCATCAACCAGCGTCTGGATGCCGAGACGATCAATATCGTTGCCGAGGAGTTCGGATTCCAGACGGAGTACGTCAGCGCGAAGGTTGCCGAGAAGATCGCCGAGGAGGATGAAGCCTACAGCGAGGAGGATATGGAGCCTCGCGCACCGATCGTTACCGTCATGGGACACGTTGACCACGGTAAGACCTCGCTGCTCGACCATATCCGCAACACGAACGTCATCGCCGGTGAGGCGGGCGGTATAACGCAGCACATCGGTGCGTACAACGTCAAACTCAGCGAGTCAGGCAAGCATATCACGTTCCTCGACACCCCGGGTCACGAGGCGTTTACCGCCATGCGTGCACGTGGTGCACAGGTGACGGATATAGCGATCATCATCGTAGCTGCCGACGACGGCGTGATGCCGCAGACGCGCGAGGCTATCAGCCACGCACAGGCTGCCGGCGTGCCGATGGTGTTTGCCATCAACAAGTGCGACAAACCCGGTGCTAACCCCGATAAGATCAAAGAGGAGCTGGCGAACATGAACCTGCTCGTCGAGGACTGGGGCGGTAAGTACCAGAGTCAGGATATTTCTGCCAAGAAAGGTACAGGCGTGCACGAGCTGCTGGATAAGGTGCTGCTCGAAGCCGAACTGCTTGACCTGAAGGCTAACCCCAAACGTCGTGCGAAAGGTTCGATCATCGAGTCCTCGTTGGACAAAGGTCGTGGCTACGTGGCTACGGTGCTCGTATCCGATGGTACGTTGCATATAGGCGACGTGCTACTGGCCGGTACGTTCCACGGCAAGGTCAAAGCGATGTTCAACGAGCGTGGTCAGCGCATCGAGGCAGCCAAGCCCGGTGAGCCGGCTGTAGTGCTCGGCTTGAACGGCGCGCCGCAGGCAGGTGACGAGTTCAACGTACTGCCGACCGAACAGGAAGCCAAGGACATCGCTTCGAAGCGCGAACAACTCCAGCGCGAGCAGTCGATCCGCACGAAGAAACACGTCGGACTGGAGGAGATCGGTCGCCGTCTGGCTATCGGTGACTTCAAGGAACTGAACCTGATCATCAAGACCGATGTGGACGGCTCGGCGGAGGCTTTGGCAGACTCGATGATCAAGCTCTCGACGGAGAACATCCAGGTCAACGTCATCCACAAAGCCGTAGGTGCAGTCAGCGACAGCGATGTGATGCTCGCTGCGGCATCCGACGCGATCATCATAGGCTTCAATGTCCGTCCTACGGGCACCGCGAAGAAGATGGCGGAGCAAGAGGAGGTGGATATCCGCACGTACTCGATCATCTACGACGCTATCGAGGAGGTCAAGGCGGCTATGGCTGGTATGCTCTCGCCGGAGATCAAGGAGGAGGTTACTGCTACCGTCGAGGTGCTGCAGACCTTCCATATATCCAAGGTCGGAACGATTGCCGGATGTATTGTGCGTGAGGGTAAGATCAAACGTGGCAACAAAGTGCGCGTCATCCGTGACGGTATCGTCATCAAGACTGCCGAGCTCGCATCGCTCAAGCATATCAAGGACGATATCAAGGAAGCCGGTGTTAACACCGAGTGCGGCTTGAGCCTGAAAGCGTACGACGATCTGAAGGAAGGCGATATACTGGAGTCGTTCGAGGAGATCGAGGTAGCTAAGTCGCTCTAATGCCGGCTATTGCTACCATAGGATTCTTCGATGGCGTACACAAGGGGCATCGCTACTTGTTTGAGCAACTGCGCGGGTGTGCAGAGCGGTATGATGAGCGGGCGCTTATCTTCACGTTTCTGCAGCACCCGCGCAGTGTGCTTACACATGACTGCCCGCCGCTGCTCACCACCACCGAGGAGCGCGAACGGCTGTTAGGCAACTACGGCGACGTGCATTTCTTCGACTTCGCCGAGGTGCAGCCGCTGACGGCTTTGCAGTTCCTCGACTATCTCGCCGACCGCTGGAAGGTGCGTCACCTGCTGATGGGCTACAACCATCACTTCGGTTCGGATGGTCGCATGAGCGATGAGCAGTACGCCGACATAGCGCGGCAGGTAGGCATGAAAGTGCTGCGGGCTGAACCATACAGCGAGAATGACCTGCGCCCTTCGTCCACGAAGATCCGTAACCTGCTCTTGCAGGGCAATATTGCCGAGGCGAACGCGATGTTAGGCTATGACTATCAACTGACGGGCAGGGTAGTGCACGGGCGGATGATCGGGCGGCAGATAGGTTTTCCCACAGCGAACATCATGCCCGATGCAAGCAAGTTAGTGCCCGCCGCCGGCGTGTATAAGGTAATGGCGAACGGCGAACGGCTAACGGCTAATGGCCAACAGCCAATGGCGATAGTAAATATCGGTACGAACCCGACCGTGGGCAACACGCACCAGACCATCGAGGTACACATTCCCGGTTTCGAGGGCGATCTGTACAATCAGACACTGACGCTGCACTTCATCGAACGTATCCGCTCCGAGCAGCGCTTCGACTCACTGGACGAACTCAAAGCACAGATACAAAAAGATCTTACATCAATATGAAAAAGTTTTTCCCCATCATGTTGTTAGCCCTGCTGCTGACAGGCTGTCACCCCTCGCAGACCGCTATGGATGATCTGCAGTCGTTCACCGAGCGTATTGAGCAGAAGTCCGACCGCTGGTCGGAAGCCGACTGGGATGATGCTGCTATGCATTACTCCGAGATCTGTCAGACCATCGAGCGTTACGACTATACCGACGAGCAGCTTCGCGAGATCGGTCGGCTCAAGGGGCGTTGCCTCGCGCAGTTCGCCAAGCACTCGTTCAACGAGAGCACACAAGGCTTGCACGACTCGTTCATCGAACTCGGCGGTGCCATCGAAGGCCTGCTGGACGGTCTGGGGAAGTGATATCTTACATTCCGCGCATATATCAGTCGGGGAACTCCATCAGATAGGCTTTGATGAACGCGTCAATGTCGCCGTCCATGACGGCATTGACGTTCGAGGTCTGGTAGTTCGTGCGATGGTCTTTGACGCGGCGGTCGTCGAACACGTACGAGCGTATCTGGCTTCCCCATTCAATCTTCTTCTTACCGGCTTCAACCTTTGCTTGCGCCTGACGGCGTTTTTCGAGTTCGAGTTCGTAGAGCTGCGAACGCAAGTGCCGCAGAGCGTTCTCGCGGTTCTTGGGCTGGTCGCGGGTCTCGGTGTTCTCGATGACAATCTCGTCAGGCTGCCCGGTGAGCGGGTTCACGAACTTATAATGCAGACGTACGCCGGACTCGACCTTGTTCACGTTCTGACCACCGGCTCCCGATGAGCGGAAGGTGTCCCAACTCAGTCCAGCGGGGTCAACGGTTATATCTATCGAATCATCAATCAGCGGCACGACGAACACCGAAGCGAACGAGGTCATTCGTTTGCCTTGAGCGTTATACGGGCTGACGCGCACGAGGCGGTGCACGCCGTTCTCGCTCTTCAGATACCCGTACGCCATGTCGCCTTCGATGTTGAACGTCACGGTCTTGATACCCGCCTCGTCGCCCTCCTGGAGGTTGGCGATGGTGACCTTATAGTCGTGTTTCTCGCAGTAGCGCTGGTACATTCGCATCAATTGCTCCGCCCAGTCCTGGGCTTCCGTGCCGCCCGCGCCGCTGACGATCTTCAGCACGGCGGGCATAGCGTCCTCCTCGTGTGAGAGCATATTTTTCATCTCCAGATCTTCGACCTCGCGCAGGGCATGAGCGTACGCGGCATCGACCTCCTCTTCTGTCACAAGTTCTTCCTTGTAGTAATCGAAGGCGAGTTCGAGTTCGGCTGTAGCGGCACGCACACCTTCGTAGCCGTCAATCCAACGGCGCAGGGATTTGACTTTCTTCATCTGCGCCTCGGCGGCTTTGGCGTCCTCCCAGAACCCGGGAGCCTGGGTGTGGAGTTCTTCCTCCTCAAGTTGGATGCGTTTCTCGTCAATGGCGAGGTACTGCTTGAGCTTGTCAGCGCGTTGCTGGATGTCTTTGAGTTGTTCGATTGTTATCATTGCTTATTTGTCATTATGTCAATTATCAGGTCATCGGTCTGACACATGCCGTCGTGACCGATGCGTGTGAGGTTATGGATCGTGCGGTCGATGTCATCCTCGACGATGCCTTCCGTGGCTTCGGCGAACGAGTGGTGCATCGCCATCGAAGCAGAGAGCACAGCCGTTGCTACGCCGCTGGTGACCTTCAGCGCGCAGGCAGGCTTAGCGCCGTCGCAGATCATGCCGGAGATGTTAGCAATCATGTTCTTGATGGCGAAGGTCACCTCGTCGTATTGTCCGCCCATCAGATAGGTCAGACCGGCTGCCGATCCTGTAGCTGCCACGACGCAGCCGCAGAGGGCGGATAGTCTGCCGAGCGACTGCTTGATATACACGACGGTGAGGTTACTCAGCGTGAGTGCGCGCAAGGTCTGCTCCTCGTCCATGTTATGCTCCAGGGCGTAGAGATAGACGGGGATTGAGCAGCTGATGCCCTGGTTGCCGCTGCCGGAGTTAGACATCACGGGCACCATCGCGCCGGACATTCGCGCATCGCACGCGCCGCAGGTGTAACAGAGTATCTTCGTGAACAGCGTATCGCCGAAGATGTTCGACATCTGGGTGTGCGGGCTGTTTGTGAGGTGCTGGTTGCTGACCGTGTGCAGCAAGCGTCCGAGGCCGTGACCGTAACTGCCCATGAACGATTTTTCGGCGGCAGCCATGTTCATCTTCGCGCCGTCCATCAAGAACTGCACATCATCAAGCGGGACATTCAGCGCGAAGTCATAGACCTCACGAAGCGAGGTGACTACGTATCCAGAACTTCCAGAACTTCCAGAACTTCCAGAACCTCCAGGTTTCACAAAGTGCGTGTGGCTGCCTTGGATGGTGGCTTCAGCGGTTCTGCCCTCACGACTCACTACCACATGCACATAGAGCATATCCGGCGCATCGTGCGCGATCGTGATTGTAGACGGCACGCGTTGCATGTACGATTTGGCGTAGGCGACTGCCTCGGGCGTGGTGTCACGCAGCACCTCGAGCTCGTACGCACTCTTGCCAATGGTTGCGCCGAGGGCGATAGCTATAGGCAGACCGCTCATGCCCGTGCAGGGGATACCGACGCCCATAGCGTTCTTGTAGATGTTCTTGCTTACGCTGACGGTGATGGCATCCGGCTCGCAGCCGAGCTGCTCCTTGGCGCGCGCTACACACAGCGCCACGCACATCGGTTCGGTACAACCGATAGCCGGCACTACCTCCCGGTGCAGCAAGGTTAGGATATCTGATGATTTGTTCATTGGCGGAAATGGATTTTAAGGCGAATGAAGGTATATCGTTTCAGCCACCACGGTGCGCGTGTGGCGCGGATGGCGGTATAGAGTTTGCGTTGTGCGGGTTTGTCGATGCGCGCGGTGGTGGATGTTTCGCTCAGCCGGTAATTGTAGCCGGTATAGGGTAGGATCGTGTGTGCCGGTCGCTTCGCCCACAGCGTGAGCGAGAAAACCACATCCTCATAGATCATCCCTTCCGGGAAACGCACGTCGTTCAGCACCTCGCTCTTGTACAGTCGCATGCAGGGCGACACGAACTGGTAGAAGTGCCGCGGGTGTTTGGCGTGAATGACTGCTCCGCCGCTCTTGACGCGCTTGTAGCCGCATTGCACGACATCGTTGCCGGTAGCATTCGCGAGCAGCGTGCTCACAAAATCCGTGTCCAGCCAATCGTCGGCATCCACGAAACAGATGAACCTGCCCGTGGCGTGCTGCAAGCCTATGTTCCGCGCTACGGACTGACCTGCGTGCGGCTGCGTGAGCATCCTAACCTGCCGGTGCGGGTTAGCGCTGTAGTTATCTGCAAACAGCCGGATGATAGCCTGACTGCCGTCCGTGCTGCCGTCGTCCACGAGGATGATCTGCAGCGGGGATTGCGAATCTTGGTTAATCAGCGAGTTGACGCACTCCGTCAGGTAGTTAGCGGCATTATATACGGGCACGATGACCGACACCTGCGGCGCTATCGTCTCGCTGATCAGCTGCATGAACTGTGTGACCTGATACTGGCGCGTGAAGCGTTGCTTCTGCTCGCTGTTGACCGGTTGGCGCGTGAAGCCGTTCTTATGCCACTCGCGGTACTTGTCCAGGATGAATGCCCTGGCCTGCTCGGCGGTGGTGGCAGCAATGCCGGCGTTCGTCTCGTGGATGACCTGAGCCAGACACTCCTCGTCGCTGCGCACGCACAGCACGGGTTTTTCTACGCCCAACGCCTCGTAGAACTTCGTGGTCATCATCCCGTGCACGTTCTGTGCGGACGCTTGGTTCGTCAGTACGAGTAGGATACTGCTGCGGCGATAGAGCCGGATGACCTCGCTCTGCGGGATGTAACCCTCAATCTCAGCGTTCACTCCGTAACGGTTGGCGAGCTCGCGCAGCAGCGGTTGTCCCTCGGGGTTGGTGTGGATCAGCAGTTTGTAGGGCAGCTCTTTCAGTCCCGCCAGCGCCTCGAACAGCAGCGTGGCATCCTGTATCGGTTCGCCGAAGAACTTCCCGCAGTAGCTGATGATGAACTCCTCCGAGCGTACGTCCTCGGGCGTGTACGTGTTCGCGTCGTAGCCGTTATAGATGAGGTGTGTGTGTGGGTTGATGTGTCTGATGAACTCCACATGCCACGGCGAGACGGTCATCACATGGCTTGCCTGACGGAGTTGCTCGTTGCGGCGGCGGATGTTGATGCGCTGATAAGGTGCAACGAACATCCTCAGCCACCGACTCTGGTGGGCGAGATAGTTCACTTGGTTCCCCGGCGCTTGTTCGGCTATGTCGCGGATATCCGTGATGACGGGTATATGATGCCGCTTGCCGAAGTCTATAGCCGCCCGCAGCGGGCAGGTGTGGAACGTCGAACACAGCACGATGTCGAACGTCTCTGCGCCGAACTGCTGCTCCACGAGTGTTGAGAACCGACGGTTCTTCCAGTCGGTGAGCAGTCCCCAGACGTTCTTCGCCGCCCAGTCTATCTTGCTGCCGGAGTATAGCCGGAGCTCGTGGATAGGGTAGTCGTGCTCAAACGGCAGGTCGGCTATATGCTCCACGACCACCGTCAGCGCGTAGCCCTGTGTGTGCAGGCCGTCGCATAACGACCGGAGGCGCGGATTATACGATGGCGCACCAAAGCCGTCAGCGATGACTAATATGTGCGGTTTCGGGTTCATCGGAGCGTGCGTAGGATCTCGGGATAAAGCGTGCGGTGGTAGTCCGCTGTGGTGAACGAGGTGTTATGCCATAGCAGGCACAGGTCGCCGTTGTGCATCCTGACCTTGTCAATCAGTTGCTGGCACAGATAGGCGGCTTCATCATGGTCGAGGTGCATATAGCGCTCGCTGCTGAGCGTCACGTCCATGATCGTGAGCGGGTGGAGCACCAGCTCGGTCAGTTGCATCCGCTCGGGGTCGATCCACAGCACGGCGCGCGAGGTCTGCAAGCGGAAGCCTGCGCGGTCGGGGAAGCCCATGGTGAAGTCGTCCGTCACGCCGAGGGCGATGAGCTCGCGCATCTGCTCAATAGAACAGCGCAGATAATGCGAACGGTGTATCGCCAGCTCGTTCGTGCGCGAGGTGCGCCGCTCGATGCTGCCCGTGCCGTAGTACGAGCTATGCCAGCCTATGGTCACCTTGCTGCACTCCAGCAGCTTACGCAGCCTGCGGGCATCGGGGCTGTGGTGGTTGTATTGCGGGTAGTCGTAACCCTTGCCGAACGAATGTTTGATGAAGAATATGCTCTCCGACAGCGGCACGCGTTTGTCTTGCTTGACGAGCCACGGGAAGGTGTACGCGGGATCGTTATGGATGTCTTGCCACGAGCGCAACACCTGCCGCCACTCGCCGCGTACTATACCGCCCAACGCCCCGCGCACGTGGCGGTAGTGGGCTATCGTATCGATGTCGTGCGTGAGGTAGATGTGCGCAAACCCCGACGGTGGCAACGACACGCCCACGGCTTTCATCACCAGACGGGCGTACTCGTCCAGGGTCGGTACAACCAGTTTGTTGCGCTTGCCGAGGATGGAGTAGGCGGCGAGGAACCGTCCGTGCTCGTCACGTTGGGTGTTAATCAGCTCCTCGGCACGCGAGATGAAGAAGAACGTGTTGTATATCAGGTCGGTACGCACCACGTTCACCGTCAGCTCCGAGCCCTCGTCCGGCGACCACTGCTCCACACGCGGGGTCTTCAACTCCGGCAGCACGATATCCTTGCCCAGGTGTCCGTTGGGCACAATCACGAGTCTGTACTTCGGCCACTCGCGCTCGTCAGCAGTGTAACCGATCAGCTGTGCTGCATCTGCGTTGCCGTACAGCAGCCATGTCTTGATATAATTGATGATCTCGTCCATAATTCTTAGTGTTCAGCCATCAGCGATCAGTTATCAGTTATCTCTGCCAGTTGCTCGCTGAGCAGCTCCCACTCGTACATCCGGTGCTCCAGATCGCGCTTGAGGCGGTTGTATTTCTCGAAGTTCTCCGGCGACTGCCCGGATACCTCGGCAAGGATCTGCTCGATGTCGAGAATCTCTTGCTCCAGGCGGCTGATGTCTTCCTCGGCTTGCGCCACGGCTTTCTGGGCTTTGCGGAGCTCTGCGGCTTTGGCTTTCTGCGCCGCGTAATCCGCTGCGCCGGAATTGCCGGAATCTCTAGAATCTCTAGAACTTCCAGAACTGCTAGAGTTCCTACTCGCCGCGTGCAGCGCCAGATCTATCGCTTTGTCGGCATCCGTGATGCGTGCGGCACGTTTGTATTGCAGCCAGTCGTAGATGCCGCCCAGATGTTCGCGCACCTTCCCGCCGCCGAACTCATAGACCTTGCTCACGATGCCGTCAAGGAAGTCGCGGTCGTGGCTGACCAGTATCACCGTGCCGTCAAACGCCTGCAAGGCTTCCTTGAGCACGTCTTTGCTGCGCATATCCAGATGGTTCGTGGGCTCGTCAAGGATGAGCAGGTTCACCGGCTCAAGCAGCAGCCTGATCATCGCCAATCGGCTTCGCTCGCCGCCGGAGAGGACTTTCACACGTTTGTCTATCGCCTCGCCACCGAACATGAATGCACCTAATATATCTTTTATGCGCGTGCGTATATCGCCCGTGGCTACGCGGTCGATGGTGTCGAACACCGTCAGCTCGCCGTCGAGCAGCGATGCCTGATTCTGCGCAAAGTACCCGATCTTGACATTATGCCCGATCTTCAGCGTGCCGGTGTAGTCCGTCAGTTCGTTCATGATACAGCGCACCAGCGTTGTCTTGCCCTCACCGTTCTTACCTACGAACGCCACTTTCTCCCCGCGGCGGATGGTGAAGGTCACATGATCGAAGACGACGTGGTTGCCAAAAGCTTTCTTGACATCGTCCGCTATGACCGGAAAATCTCCGCTGCGCGGCGCAGGCGGGAACTTCATCCGCAGCCGCGAGTTGTCCTCCAGATCGACCTCCAGCCGCTCGAGTTTGTTGAGTTGCTTGATGCGGCTTTGCACCTGCACGCTCTTCGTGGCTTTGTATCGGAAGCGCTCGATGAACTCCTCGGTGTCCTTGATCATCTTCTGCTGGTTCTCGTAGGCGCGCACCTGCTGCTCGTGACGTTCCTGACGCAGCGTGACGAACTGCGAGTAGGGGACGTTGTAGTCGTATATTCTGCCCAGCGATATCTCTATCGTCCGCGTGGTGACATTGTCGATGAACGCGCGGTCGTGACTGACGATGATCGCCGCACAGGGTGCACCTTGCAGCCACTCTTCCAACCATTGGATGGACTCGATGTCCAGGTGGTTCGTCGGCTCGTCGAGCAGCAGCAGGTCGGGCTGCTGGAGTAGGATCTTCGCCAGCTCGATACGCATCCTCCAGCCGCCCGAGAACTCGTTGCACTCTCGGTCGAAGTCCGTGCGCTCGAAGCCCAGACCGATCAACACGCGCTCCATCTGCCCGACGGATTTCGGGTCATCCTTGTCGCGCACCGTGTCCACCTCCTCGCGCAGCGTCGTGCCTTCGTTGTGGATCATCTGCTGCGGCAGGTAACCGATGCGCAGGTCGGTGTCACGGCTTATGTGCCCGCTTGTGGGCGTTTCTTCACCGGCAATCAGACGCAACAAGGTCGTCTTGCCGGCGCCGTTCTTGCCGACAAGTGCAATCCGGTCACGACGGTTAACGAGGAACGTGATCCCCGCCAATATCGGCCGCGAACTGTACTCTTTTACTATGTTCTCAACGCTTAGCAAACTATGTTCTCAACGCTTAGCAATGTCTGTTTGTCGCAGGGCAATCTGCCCCGAAATATTCAAATATTCACAATGAGCCCACAAAGTTACGAAAAAAAATGCGCATTTGCAAATATTTCCAAAGAAAAAGTAGCACACGTGTGCATTTTTTAATACCATGTGGCTCACTTGGGCTCGCACAAGGGTGAGTCGCGTGGTATTAAAAGCTAATCGCGCAGCGATATTTTTCTTTGGAAATCTCCGCTGTAATGCCCGGCATTGCCTTACTGTAAGTTCGGAGATGAGGTTGTCCCCGTTAAGCGGGGAAAACATAGACGGAAAGGGGATGAAGGGGCGTGCCGAAGTTACGAAAAAAAAATGCGCATTTGCAAACTTTTGCGAAGAAAAATTGCAAAAATGATGAAGTTTTAGACAAAATTATTTGAATTATGCAACAAATAACCGTACATTTTTTTGGAGCAGGTGAAAAAATCTGTTAAATTAAAAATTAAGAATTAAAAATTAAGGTGTGAGAGGATGAGAGGTGAAAGAGGGAAAGTGGAACAAAAATACACTGATGTGCAATTTTTCTTCACAAATATTTGCAAAAGTGGGATTTTTTTTGTATCTTTGTGCCGACTTATAGTGACTAATGCATGACAGACGCAAAAACCAATAGGAGACGGAAGATCCTTCCGATAGCGGGAGCGGTGTTTCTTGCTATAGCGATGACGGTGCAGTTCTTCGTGTCGTATAGCCGCGAGAAAGCCGATCTGATGCAGCAGATGGAGTATAAGATGGAGCTCGCGCAGAAAGACTTCGTCTTCGAGATGTACGACATGCACGAAGCCACGGACGAGATCACGCATTACTTCCCGGAGTTTGATGACGGCAACGATGAGATATATGCGTTGCTGGAGACGGTGCTATGGAACTTTCCGGCTCTGTATTGCTGCTATGTCACGTTCCTTCCCGAGTGTTCGCCAACCCCCGGGCAATGGAGCTGTCCGACGGCTTTCCGGGTGAACAAAGATTCGGTCATCACGTACGATGCCAAGGGTACGATCCCTTACGCGGAGCGCGACTGGTACATCGGGGCGCTGAAATGTGCTGACAACGCAGGCTACTGGAGTCTGCCGTATAATGACGGAACGCATGCCGACCCGGTGTTCACGTATGCGCAGAAGGTGTTCGACAGTGAGGGTAAGCTGGTAGGTGTAGCCGGAGCAGATTACACCTTGGTCTGGACGGAGCAGCTGTTGGAAGACATCAAGCCGTACGACGATGCTATCTGTCAGTTGTTCAGCTCGGACGGCACGCTGATCGTCGGCAGCGGGGACACGACCAAGCAATACGACATGATCATGTTCGAGAAGGTGCTGTCGCCGACGGATATGCGTCTGGTGATCTGTGTGCCGAAATGCCATATACGCAATGAAATAGCCGGCATCAGCCTGATCACGCTCACAGTGTTACTGTCAGGTATCCTGATCATCGGTCTGCTATTGTATCATATCCGCAAGGAGCATGATGCCTACGCGCGAATGGAGATGGCGAACAAGGTGATTGAGAAAGAATTGCAGATCGCCCACGACATCCAGATGGGGATCTTAAAAGGCGAAGACAAGACGCGAACAGCCCAGCGAGACGGAGATGTCGAACTGCAGGCACATCTGCTGCCGATGCGCGAGGTCGGAGGCGACCTGTACGACTTCCACCGTGAGAAAGACAACCTGTGGTTCATCATCGGCGACGTGAGCGGTAAGGGTGTGCCTGCGGCGATGTTCATGAGTGCGGCGGTGAACCTGTTCCGCGCAGCGAGAGTCCATGCATCCTCGCCACGAGAGATCATGGAGGAGATGAACGCTGTGCTCAGTGAGAATAACCCGTCGCTGACGTTTGTCACGGCGTTCATCGGCAGACTGCATATACCGACAGGACAGCTCAGCTACTGCAATGCAGGGCATTGTCAGCCATTAGCCGTTAGCCATTGGCCATTAGCCGATAAAGAGCCAACAGCTTTCGGGGTCCCCACAATTAACAGGCAGTGGGGTGATGGCAGCCAAGAGCCAATGGTCAAAAGTTTGCCCATTGAGCCGAATATACCGTTAGGATACAATGGCACATTCCGGTTCGTGGAGCAAGGTACGATGCTCGGTGAAGGCGAGACCCTGGTGCTCTATACCGATGGCGTGACCGAAGCACGCAACAGCGCACGAGAGATGTTAGGGATGAAGCGGTGGACGGAGATAGCCAAAAGCCAACAGCCAATGGCCGAAGGACTGCTTGGCGAGGTGAAGACGTTCATCGGCTCCTCGGAACCTACGGACGACATCACGCTCATGACAATCCGCAAGACGACTCCTGTCGAGCCGCTGATGCTGCGGGTGGAGAGTAAGATCGAACATTGGCCTCAGATGCGTGCCGCACTACATAGTTACGGATTTTGCGCAGGCATGCAGGCGCGCGCGCTGAAGAAACTCGAAGTGGCGATAGAAGAGGTCGTGGTGAACATCGTCAACTACTCCGAGGCGGATTGGATGGAAATAGAAGTTGAAAGTGGAAAGCTGAAAGTAGAAAGTTTAACGGTGACGCTCAGGGACAACGGCGGGATGTTTGACCCGACAAAGCAAGCCGAGGTCGATACCGACGCCGTTACAGCCGAGCGGCAGATAGGCGGCCTGGGTATAGCTCTGGTTAGGCAGATTGCCGACGATATATGCTATCGCCGCGTGAATGCAACGAACGAATTGACAATAATAAAAAACATATAATATGCAAGTAAACATTCAATCGAACGGACAGGAGATGACCGTTCAACTCATTGGCGAACTGGACACCATCGCCACTACCGAACAGGCTGACGATCTGCAGCAGGTGATTAACATTGCCGACAAGTCGCTCGTCATCGATTGCAGCGAGATGGAGTATATCTCCTCTGCCGGTCTGCGGTTCTTCATGCAACTCAAGCGTGAGAGCGAAGCCAAAGGCGGTAAGATCCGTATAATCAACCTCAACGAGGATGTCGCCGACATCTTCCGAATGAGCGGGTTTAAGAATATCTTTGAGATAGAATAAATCTCCCACAGATTTAACAGATTAAACAGATTATTACCATGAAAAGTCCGTTAAGTCAAGCGCAGGCAGGTGTGTATTATGCCTGCGAGACGTCTGTTTCAGACGAGTATAATTACCAGAACCCCGTGCTCTTCGCCCTGCCCGAGGATGCTGACCTGGCACGACTGCAGCAAGCCGTACAGGACGCACTACAGGCGCATCCGTACCTGTGCAGCCATGTCATCGTTAATGACGAAGGCGTGCCAGAGATAGAGAGCGGAGAAGGTACGTTTAGTGTGCCTCTGCGTGAAGTGACAGAGGAAGAGTGGGAGAGTGTTAAGCAGGGCTTCGCCAAGACCATGGATATCCGCGCCGATAAGCTCTATCGTGCAGAGATCTATAAAATTATCAATTGTCAACTATCAACTGTCAACTACCTCTACATCGACCTGCATCACGTGCTGGCGGACGGCTTCTCGGTGACCTTGCTGCTGCGTGACATCGAGCGTCTGTACAACGGCAAGAAGCCTGCCGGCGAGATGATGGACGGTGCGGCTATCGCCATCGCCGAAGCCGAGCAACGTGCCGACGAGACGCTGATGGGCGAAGCACGCGACTGGTACGCCAAGACATTCTGCGACGCCGCCGACACCGACTCGCTGCCGATACCCGAGGCAACAGCTAATGGCCAACAGCCAATGTCCAGGTATCAGCACTTTGCATTGGGATTCACCAAGGACGATGTGCAAGCCATTGAGAAGCGCTTCGGCACAAAAGAAAGCGTGATCATGCAGACGGCGTTTGCGCAGTTGCTGGCTACCTACAGCGCCGAAGAGAAAGCCTCGTACTGCACAGCGTTCTGGGGACGTAGTGACCGCCGTACCTTAGGATCGATCACGATGATGGTGCACACCCTGCCGGTGTTCATGCAGACGACTGCCGAAACCCCGATAGCCGATATGCTCACCAAGATGGACGAGCAGCTGCAACTCACGCAACGTTACCAATACTACGCCTACCAAGACGCCGTGCGCGACCTGGGACTGAACAACCAGGTGATGTTCGTCTATCAGGGCTCCGTGCTGGCAGACAAACGCGGTCTGCACCTGGGTGAGACCCTCGTGCCGTACACTGATATGCGTAAGCCGACACCCGGATGGAAACTCTGCGCCGAGCTGTTTGAGGTCGGTGGACAATACTCCCTCAAACTCAGTTACAGCACCGCGGACTACAGCGAGGCGTTCCTTAGTGAACTGGCAGAGGCCTACACGATGATCGTGCGCTCGATGCTCACTGCCGACAAGGTCAGCGAGATAGCGTACTGCTCCGATAAGCAACTGCAATGGCTGGACGAACGCAATCCCGAAAACCCGCAAGCCGCTGAGGGCAGTCTGGTAGCCATCTTCAAGAAGCACGTAGCCGAGCAGCCGGACGCTATCTGCGTGGTGGCAGGCGACAGACGACTGACCTACGCCGAGGTGGACAAACTCTCCGACACCCTCGACCCGCAATACACCCAGCGCTGCGGCGAGCATGTGATCGGTTACTCCGTGCCGCGCAATGAACAGATGATCATCGTGCCGCTCGCGATAGCCAAAGCAGGCTATACAGCGATGCCGCTGGACAGTTCGTATCCCGCCGAGCGACTGGACTTTATGCGTGCTGACGCCGCGCAATATGAGGGTGGGGAGGCGTTTATCTTACTCTACACCTCCGGCACGACAGGCACACCGAAGGGCGTGATGCTCAGCGAAAAGAACATCCTCACGTTCTGCCAATTCCACACCAAGCGCATCGGTCTGACCAATGAGAGTCGCTACGCAACTTACGCAGGCTACGGCTTCGATGCGTTCATGTGCGACTTCTGGGGTTGTATGACAGCCGGCGCCGCGATGTACGTCATCGGTGACGATATACGTTTTGACCTTGATGCGATTCATGAATATATATTGCGCGAACAGATAACGCATATCTTCATGACCACGCAGGTTGCCACGCAACTTGTGCAGAACTTCCCCGATATCCCGTGCCTGCAACATCTGGGCACCGGCGGTGAGAAACTCATGTCACTCAATCCGCCGACCTATCGCTTCCAGAACGCGTACGGTCCGACGGAGACAACGGTCTATGTCAGCTGCTACTATGTGCATCAGAACGAACCGAACATCCCTATCGGTCGCGCCAACGATACAGCACAGCTGTTCATCGTCAACAAGTACGGCAAACGTGTGCCTTGGGGCGCCGCAGGCGAACTGCTCATCGCCGGTCCGCAAGTCGGTTTGGGTTACCTCAATCAGCTGCAGAAGACCGCCGAGGCGTTCGTGCAGTGGGACGGCAAGCGTGTCTATCGCACGGGCGACATCGTTCGCTACCGCTATGACGGCGAGATAGAGTTCGTCGGACGCAAAGACGGACAGGTGAAGATCCGCGGATTCCGTATCGAGCTAAAGGAAGTAGAGGCTGTCATCCGTCAGTTTGAGGGCATCAAGGATGCCACGGTACAGGCGTTCGACTACCCGAGTGGCGGCAAGTTCATCGCGGCGTATATAGTCAGCGACCAGAAGATCGACATCCAGGCGCTCAACGCGTTCATCATGGATCAGAAACCGCCGTATATGGTGCCCGCCGTGACGATGCAGATTGATGCAATCCCGCTCAACCAGAACCAGAAAGTCAACAAACGTGCGCTGCCCGAACCCAAAGCCCAGACGGACGAGGTTGCCAAGGAAGCCGCACCGATGAACGTGCTCGAAGAGCAGTTGGCGGATATCGTAGCCGGTATAGTCAACAACCGCGACTTCGGCATCATGACTGACCTCAGATACGTAGGGCTCAGTTCGATCTCAGCCATCAAGCTGGCTACGCAGGTATATAAGCGTTTTGGCGTTCAACTCGATGCCAAGATGCTCATCAAGGGCGCAAGCATCCAAGCTATCGAGAATGAAATCTTGGCTCAATTGCTCAATGGCCAAATAAATGACCAAATAGTAAATGACCAAATCGTAAATGAAGCCGCCCCATACCCCTTGTCCCACGCCCAGACCGGTGTGTACTTCGAATGCATGAAGAACCCGACATCCACGCTATATAATATTCCTATGCGTGCGCGTCTGCCGCTGACTATCAACGACGAGCAACTCCGTGCCGCTGTGCTACAGGTGGCAGGAAACCACCCCGAATTGTTCGTCCACTTCCGCACGAACGACACCGGCGTGGAGCAGATAATTGAGAGTCAAGAGTTGAAAGTTGAAAGTTTAAAGTTGAATGAGTCGGAACTCGATGCCTACCGTGCAGAGTTCGTGCGGCCGTTCAACCTGAGCAAAGACCTCTTGTGCCGGTTCAGCATCGTGCGTACGGAGCAGGCTTTGTATCTGTATTGTGACGTACATCACCTCGTTTGCGACGGTGCGTCGTACGACGTGTTCTTTAACGAACTGTGTGCGCTGCTTAACGGCGAGACGATAGACCGTGAGATGTGCTCGTACGCGCAGTTTGTGGCAGACGAACAAGCCGCTGTGACCGGCGAGGAGTACGC
>Ga0310786_10002715_pt1 | contig 26601 bp, 12 predicted proteins | sample AusTroGonzalo_MG_FD_203881 | JGI IMG/M metagenome (GOLD analysis project Ga0310786, IMG submission 203881) | Bovine rumen microbial communities from tropical cattle in Woodstock, Queensland, Australia - Gonzalo_03 (v2) (version 2) | ecosystem: Host-associated > Mammals > Digestive system >...
CGTGGATACCTGCAAGGGCTCCGAACTCGTGGGCAAGGACTACGAACCGCTTTCCCGAATCTCTGACGAATTCGTGACGCCGGACCAGCTTTCCCGCCACTACAAGATTTACCCCGCCGACTACGTGAGTACCGATGACGGTACTGGTGCCGTTCATACGGCTCCCTCCTTCGGTGAAGAAGACTTCCAGAAGGGTGCTGAACTCGACCTCGGCCTTTTCGACCCGCTCGATACCGAAGGCAAGTTCACGGACAAGGTCCCGATGTGGAAGGGCATGGGCGCTAAGGAAGCCGACAAGGAAATTATCCGCTACTTCAAGGAACAGGGCCGTGTGTTCAAGCAGGACACGATTGTGCATAGCTACCCGCACTGCTGGCGTACCGGCGTTCCTCTGATTTACCGCGCCCTCAAGACTTGGTTCTTGAAGATTGACGCCCCTGTTACGAACAAGGACGGCGTGACCAAGACTCTGAAGGAATGGATGGTCGAAAACAACCAGACCGTGAACTGGGTCCCGGACCACATCAAGAACGGCCGTTTCGGTAAGTGGCTCGAAGGCGCCCGCGACTGGAACCTTTCCCGTAACCGTTTCTGGGGTACGCCGATTCCGGTGTGGCTCTCTGACGACGGTGACATGATCGCTGTTGGCTCCATCGAAGAACTCCAGCAGCTCACCGGTGTGAAGCTCGATGACTTGCACAAGCATTTTGTGGATAAGCTTACCATCGAAAAGAACGGCAAGGTTTACCGCCGTACGCCGGAAGTTTTCGACTGCTGGTTTGAATCCGGTTCTATGCCGTATGCCAGCCGCCATTACCCGTTCGAAAACAAGGAACTCGTGGAACGCAGCTTCCCGGCAGACTTCATCGCCGAAGGCCTTGACCAGACTCGTGGTTGGTTCTACACGCTGACCGTGCTTTCTAACGCTCTGTTCCAGAAGCCGGCTTTCAAGAACGTTATTGTGAACGGTATTATCTTGGCCGAAGACGGTTCCAAGATGAGTAAGTCCAAGCGCAACTACCCGGACCCGAACGACTTGATCGAACGCACCGGTGCCGATGCCATCCGCTTGTTCATGATCAACTCCGCCGCTTTGAAGGCTGAAGACCTCCGCTTCAGTGAAGAAGGCGTGAAGGGTATCGTGAAGCAGGTGATGCTGCCGCTTTGGAACGCTGTGGCATTCTTTGTCAGCAACCACAACGCTGACGCCGCCAAGGGCCAGCTCAACTGGAAGCCGGGTCAGGAAGTCAAGAGCGACAACGAACTGGACCGCTGGATGCTCGCTACCTTGCAGGATTTGGCTGCCAAGGTCGAAGTCGAAATGAAGGCTTACCGCCTGTACAACGTGGTGCCTGCCGTAATCGCCGCCGTGGATGACCTCACGAACTGGTACGTGCGTCGCAGCCGCCGCCGTTTCTGGAAGTCCGAAAACGATGGCGACAAGAACGCCGCCTACGCCACCATGTACAAGGTGCTCGTGGACTTCTCCAAGATTCTCGCTCCGTTCCTCCCGCTCCTCGCCGAAGAAATCTACCAGATTCTCGTCCGCGAAGTGGATGCTAATGCTCCGGTGAGCGTGCACCTCTGCGAATTCCCGAGTGCCGACAAGTCCCTCATGGACGAAGCCCTTGTGGAACGCATCTCCATGGTGCGTGGCATGGTCGAAATGGGCCGCGTCATCCGCGCTACGAACAACGTAAAGAACCGTATGCCGATTGCTAGCATGACGGTGGTTGCTCACGGTGCTGTGGAAAAGAACGTCGCCGAGACCATGAAGGACTTGATCCTCGAAGAATTGAACGTTCGCGAAATGCAGTTCCTCGAAGACGAAACTAAGCTCGTGAAGCTCTCCGCTAAGCCGAACTTCCTCGCCATCAAGGCGAAGGGTCCGGACTATGCGAAGAACATGAAGGTGATTTCTGCGAAGTTGAATAGCCTCTCGGTTGACGAAATCAAGGCTCTGCAGAATGGCGAGACGATTAAGTTCGACTTCGGTGAAGTCGGTGCCGATTGCTTGATGCTCAACCGCATCGTGGCCGACGGCATGGCAGTGGAAGCCAACCAGCACTTCACCGTGGCTCTGGACCTCAAGATCACGGACGAACTCCGCCGCGCCTGCGTGGCCCGCGAACTCGTGAACCGCATCCAGAACCGCCGCAAGGACCAGAACTACGCCATTACGGACAAGATCGAAGTGACGCTGTTCTCTGCAAGCGACGTGTTCAAGCAGGCCGTCGCCGAGAACGAAGCTTATATCGCCGGAGAGACCCAAGCGGTCTCTATCAAGTGGGCTGCCGCTGCCGATGGCCTTGAAGCCAATGACGCCGACGGCGAAGCGTTCAGCTTCACCACCGTTAAGGCATAGCTGTCGGAATTGTCATCCCCGCGAAGGCGGGGATCTCCTTGCCTAACTCAAAAACTTTATCCTCGGAATCTAAAATTCCGAGGATATTTTATATATTCACAACCATGAAATTTGTTAGGAACCTGATTCTCGTTTTGGCCTTGTCCCTGCCGGGTTATGCCTTGGCGGAGGCTGATTCGGTTTATACACCTGAGGAAAAAACCTCAAGTTATAAGCCAATGTTTTTTGGATTGGAAATAGGTGCCGGAAGTGTGTTTGTGGCTGGATTGGAGTGGGGGTTCCCTTCTTTTTTAATCTATGAACAAAAGCGCCCTGATGGGGTAGAAGAATTGTGGACTCCGAATTATGGAATCGTGTGGACCGTTCGTACTCGATACTTCTATGATTCCATAGAAGAAGACCATGGTCTTTTGCTTAACCCGAATATTCAATATCTGCGTTTCTTTATTGGTCTCGCTTTAGGTCCCCAAGTGGGTTGGTTTTCTTCGACGGGGTTTGACTATGGGGCGTCCGTTCGTTTGAACTTGTTCTTGATAGCGGATCTTGAAGTTGGCTATCTAGTCAACAAGGAGGCGCCCTATGTGAATGTGATGTTCACACTATCCCTTCCGAGAATTGGATTGTTTGATCCTTAGAATTGATTTTCTTATTAAGCTAGTCTAAGTTAATCGCGCTCCCCAAAATTCTCCATAAGTGACGGTTATTTTACCAAAAAATGACGAAAAACTTACAGTGCTAATGAGTGTGAGAAATTGCACTTTTCTTTAGCAAAAATTTACATAAAATTTGCGTTTTTTGCGTTATTTCGCCATTTTTGTGTTTTTCTTGACCGTTTTGTAAAAAAATAAGTTATTTTAATAAGAGGCTGAAAACTTCAAGGCTGTGTAAGGTAGGATTATGCTGTTAGCAAAGCAAAATATTCGCACAAGAAAAGCTGGTTTTACTCTGGTTGAAGTCCTGGTAGTTGTCACTATCATGGGAATTCTTTCGGCCATGGGTGTTGTGGGCCTGCAGCGTGCCGTTGCCAATGCCCGCGTTAAAGATGCTGCTGTCAATACCGCAGCCTTTGTTGAACGTGTGGGTAATGAAGCAATCCGCATGTCCGCCGAAATTTGCCTTGCCCAGAGTGGCGATCAAAAAATCTTGGTGTATAAGGTGGATTCTAAAACAGAATGCCACGGAACGCGTATCGATTCTTTGGTGATTGATGCTCCGAACAAGTTTACGACTATGGCTGCTTGCGGTATGCCGGCCGATGTCCCCAATATGCTGACATCTACCGATGTCAACAAGCGTTTCTTTAAGCCGAAAACGGGACTTTCTGCAGTACCGGTTGAAGGGGCTATCTGCATTCAGTATGGCTCCGACCAAATTTTTGGTGCAGCTCGAAAGCTTAAAACGTCCAATTCGGTTAGGGCGCAATGGAAGGTCGGAAACGATGTGACTGCAAATGGAGCTGACTGGATGGACCTGTAGTCTTTGGTTAGGTGGTGTATGGCGATGGTGAACAGACATTCGGTTGTTAGGCCGTGTGCGCGAGGCAAGCGAGGCTTTGGCATTGTAGAGGTGCTAATTGCTGCTGCCGTGCTCGGCTTTTTGTACATGGCGGTGATGAACCTGCAGGGTGGCAATCGTGATGCTCTCCTTCGTATTCGTGGTCGCGATGGTGCGACCGAAGTGGCTCAGAATATTATTGATTCGTTGGGTTCGTTAGGTATTGCGAGCCTTTCAGATGCTAATTTGGGAGTCGGCGGCGATGGCAAGTTGAATCCCATTGCGATTCCGAATATCGAACGAACATGGAAAGGCCAGCCGGGTGTTATTGAACACGACATGAAGGTTGTTTATAACGCCGAAGTTTCTGTATCGCGTGACAATGAGTACATGGTGCAAAATTCCACGATGTTGCAGAATGTTTCTCACGTGTATGCGAAACGGCTTGATGTCAAGGTAAGCTGGCAGTTCAAGAACTCGATACAATCTATTGTAGTTTCGGGGGTGATTCGATGAGACCCCTCAAAAAGTCGGGCTTTACCCTGATGGAACTTCTTGTCTACATGGCGATTGTAGGCATTGTTGTCATTGTCGCTGGACAGGCATTTAGCAATTCGACCAAGTTCCGCATTCGTACCGACAACATGATTAAGGCTACGCAAGAAGCCGAAAATGTAGGAACACTGTTCAAAGAAGACCTTGAACAAATGGGGGCGAAAAGCTCCAAGGAATCGAGCGGTGCGGGTGGATCGAGTGACGTGTTTTCGACATTGTCCTTGGCTCAAGATGTTTATATGAAGGCATCCGATGTAGATGCGTCAAATATTGATAAGTCCTCGTATAAGCTTATTGCGGGCACCAATGATGAAATCGTCTTTAGGCGCTTCCGATTTGATGATGCCGGACATTTTGTTGCGGTGGAAGAAATCGGGTGGTTTGTTGAAAATAAGACATTAAAGCGTTCTTGTCGCACGATATCGCCGTCATCGGCTGGTACGGATTATTGCCCGAGTGGAAAAACTGTAGACCAGGCGAAAGCGGATGCCGTCAGTATGGCGACAGGCGTGTCGAAATTCAATGTGACTCCTGCAATGCCTGGTGTACAGGATGGCTCCGTGGGTCAGCTGTTCCCTTATTGCTCTGCAGAGCCATGTCCCAAGGCTTTCCGTATGGTTGCCCGTGAAGGTGGTGGCGACTATATTGGCCTTACGATTTCTTCTGATGCGGAAACACACAAGATTGTTCATCTTTCTGGATTCGTAACTAATTATGATAACAATACGAATGCCGTTTCTAGTACTTCGCCAAGAATTAACCAGGTGTATGCAATCGGAAATTCTGATGGCACTGGTTCTTGGTCGGCTCGTTGTAGCGAAGCTGGCAATCATTTTACGTTAGAAAAGAATACCCTGTACGAATTGTCCTTTGATATGATAAACAATGCGGATAAATCAAGGATGTTTATCCCGGGAACGGACCACATGGCGGTGGGCTTTAGAACTCAGGACGGTGCCAAGCCTGCTGGTATAGATGACTTTATGTTCTTCCCGCCGGCGACGGATCAGGCGTCTGGTACACGGACAATGCGTTTTACGGTTCCCAATAAAATTGAGAATGTTTGCATTGCCTTTACGTTTGCATGTTATTCACCGTTGGTCGCCAATGGTCGAATTACAATTTCTGACTTGCTGTTGAAAAAAGTTGAAACGGCAAATTACTCTTTTAACTACGCTTCGTCCAAGGAATTTCCTATCAAGGACAAGGAACGTGTTAAAGCTTTTAAGATGGAGATGCAAGTAAATCGAGGGGATAAAAATGGTGCTAGCGGAGAAACGGGAAATGTCGTATTGATAATTCCGACTCCTAGCAATGGTCCGTATGATTAGCGAGGATATCCCCATGCAGACAACATCGAAAATAAATAAAGCAGGCGTTTCCTTAATCGCTGTACTTTTATTTATGCTTATTGCGACTATCGCCGCAACCGCCACTTGGAAATGGATTTCAAGTGAGGGGCGTTCTAGTGCGAGTCGTATGCTTAAGCGTGAGGCTTACCAAAGCTCCATTGCTGGAATCGAGAATACCCGAGCGTGGATGACTTTCCATGGTAATGATGTCGGTGCCTTGATTAAGCAGTATTACGATAATGGAAATCAACCGATTAAGTTGAACAACCGGTTGACTCCTTGGCTTCGCGCAGACCAGAATTATGATGTTTGGCTGACGGGTGTTAATACGGAGTCGGCTCATAACTTCAAGTTGAAAATCCTTTCTCGAGGTACTTCGAGAGGGTCTTCTGTGCATACAGAAGCTGCCGTGCTTAATGTAGATGGTTTGTACCGAGTTAAGATTCCGAGCGAAAGCATTCCGATGGACTTTGACAAGGCCTTCTCGGGAACTCTGACGAATATGACTAACTCACCGACAATCGAGTCTGCTATTGTCAATGGTGATTTTTCGGGTAACCAACCTTCTGTCGACAAGGAATTGGTTGTTACGGGTAACGTGACTTTGCAAGGTCCTGTTAATGGTGCAAAGGGCTTGGCTGGTGCGGATCTTTATGTGAAGGGTAATCTGACTTTAAATGGCAATACAAATATTGGTGGCCCGGGAAAGGTTGCCTATGTTGGCGGTGATGTCGTTAAGTGCGAAGGTGGTAGCGAATTCCATCCGAAGGGAGACTTTTTGGTAGAAGGAAGTTTCCCTGCAGATTGCAATATTGAAATCGATGGAAACATGACTGTCGGTGGAACCCTTTATCGTGATGGTGCTGATAGAAGGTTCAAGATTGGAAAGAACTTGGTGTTCAAGAAAAATGGTGACTTTAATTGGACCGGTGTTTCTACCCTAGTGGGGGGCGTTGGTACTCATAAAGAAGGTGTAGGGAAAAAATCCTATTTGGCGAGTGTTTCCGGAAAAGATGCTAGCAATAACAGAATTGTTAATCTTGGAACGGATATTTATCTTTATTCGTCTTTCCCGGCGCAGTATTGTCAGAATGGCTGCGTGATTAGCGATGAAGTCCACTTGAATTCATGTATGAACCGCTGTGCGGGTGGGACTGGTCTTGAGGCAAATACCTATTGTGAAGGATTTTTCTCTTCGTGTGCCGAAAAAGATTATGGAACGTATCGTTCTAATGTTGGCATTCCGGATAATCGATATTTCTCGTTTAAGTCTCCTGGCTCGAATGGAAGGGTGAGGCCTACTCGCATTTCTTCGTGGGACAGAAACGATAACGTTTTGAAAGATATTGGTGATGACTATTGGAAAAACATCGATAAGATGAATGCCTATGGTCGTTTGATTAAAGAAGAAACGAATACGATTCCTCAGCCGGTTCTCCTTAAGGATTCTACCACTTGGGCTCAGAAGTCGGCTAATGCCCGCTGTCGAGAATTGGGATTCTTAAAGGTGGATAAATCCAACGCGGGAAAAATTGCTAATGGCGACATGCAAAATGACGATAGCGTGTGGGTTGACCTCAATGATTGCTATCAGAAATTGTCTAACGAAGGCGACCCGATTCTTTATAATGGGTTTATGGTCGTGAAGTTTGATGGCGGCGCGGGAATGAATATGAAGCAAACCGTCACCGAGGTGTTGAGGGGAAAATATGTTTTCTTCTTTGAATCTCAAATAAGCGGCGCCTTCTATTTGCCGCCTACGACAGAAGAGACGACAATTATGCTGTTTACTTCGAGAGGTGGCGGAACGCTTTACTCTGCGAAAACAGATCCTGAACATATGGGACCTTATGTCTTTAACTATTTCATATACGCAGATGGTGGCGCCGAAAGTCAATTGGAATTCAAGGAACTGCAAATAAATGGTTCTGTGGTGATGGCCAATGGCAGTAAGGCTGCGATTTCTGATGGTGGCGTGCACTTGAATTATAATAGCAAAGTCCTTTCGGACCTTGCTCAGGCGGGAATAATTGAACAAAACCCCGAATATACGGCGGTTGTTAATGGTGATGAATCCGCTGCAGGAGGCTCTGGTGTCTCTGTTGCGGGTGGTCATGACGCATATTTCATTGCGACTGCTCCGCAACTCCATGTTACGCTGGTCAGCCAATCGGAAAGTTCCGAAGATGCTCCTTCAGGAGCTGCGGCAAATGTCGAAGTCGCAACGTCGTTTATCGTTCTCCCTCGCGTTATCTATTTGCCTAAGAATCCTTATGGTAAATTGGGCGATTACTTTAGCGTGGTCAACTTGAATGGTGGCGCGGTTACCAAGAGTATGACAAACGTGTCGGGTTGTACCGAAATTCCGAAAGATCCGAATCTTTTGTATAATCGAACGGAAGGGGCTACGGCAGAATATCTCGCTCCTGGTTTGTATGAATGTAAGTATACGGCAAATAGCCAAGAGGTGCCGTTCTACGTTAGAGTTCAGAATGAAACGGTGAGCAACGCTCCTTTTGTTCATTTTATGGACAGTCATCAGGAAATGAGCGCGAATTATGAGGCCCCGCTTAAGTTGAAGTATATTTCGACTACGGGAGCGGAAGCTTTTGAAGTGACTATTTCGAAGCCCACGGGCTTGCCTGAATCGTGGGTCGTGACGCCGCAGGCGCCATTGAAGGCGGGAACGACTTGTGATGATGCTGCGCCGGAATGTACGTTTGCATTGCATTTTGATGACCAAAGCCCGCTGACGTTGTTTACGGTGAAAACCATTGATGCCGTCTCTGGAACGGTGGATTTCCAAATTGTCAATTGTTCGGGTTGCCAACCGGAAAATCCGAGCTCAGAAACCTTCTCGATTTCTAATTCGGTGACGGTGAACCGTTTTGGAATCGCGGAATATTGCGGCGTGGGTGGCCCGGGTCATGGACAGAGCGCTTGCGAACAGGGTGGAGCCTATTATGAAATGGCTCAGGCCAATTGGCCGGATTGTCCTGCAACAGGAACATGGGTTAAGGCTGTGGGCACCGATGCTTCGGTAACGAACAATTGTTCTGCCAGCGCAACGAATCCTAACGATGCTTGGACTTGTGGGAGATCTAGCGATCTTAAGTTGAGCGTGGTGTCGTCGGGCGTTCCCACAGGATGTTCGGCAATTGTGCCTTCGTATACGTTGCCGATGAGTGCTTTGGAAGCGGATCATAGTTATAGTCTGTATGGCTCCTTAAAGCGCGACAAGGTGAATTTCCATGTGGATTTCAAGGGTGACCATCTGAATGGAAAAATCATTAGGGTTAGCTCTAACAGATTCGGTGCCACATATCAAACATGCTTGTATTCTTCGGCTGGTTGTGATTTTACCTTGTTCTCTGGGGATAATATCACGTTTACCGCTGACGACGATTTAGCCTATTGGAAGTGCGATGTTGATAACAGCACCGATTGTAAAATGACCAACAATGAAACTGGAGAAACATTTACCGTTAATGCGTTGACAGGTAATAACCGAGTCGAAGCTTGGTTCTACCAGAAAGATCAACATTGTTTCTTCGATGAATTTAAAACGGCAAGAGAATGTACTGCAAGCGGTACCGAAAATGAATGGAAATATTGCTTTGACTATTGCAATAGTTCCGGAGATTGTACTATCGGAAACGGAAGCTTTAATGGATATGCCAAATGGCTTGTAATGGGCAACAGTACTTTGCGTGACCAACTCCAGTACTCTGATGGAAAAATCTGGTTGGAAAATGGAAACGTTTATGGAAACAAGCAGGCCGATAGAAGTGCATTGAAAATCCTTAGCTCTGTCAATGCAGGAATTTATGGAACAATGCGTGCTCAGTTTAGGGTTCCCCGATTGATCGGTGACGATAATAAGTCTATAGACGGATCTGGCTTTATGCTTCATTCCGATAATGCCGCGCAATCGTACCTTATGTTGAATGTGTATGCAAATGCAGACGGTAACCTTATTGCTCGAGTATGCTTTGGTTCTTCTTGTCAAGAAAGTGCACTGGCGGAAAATGGCCGTGTGTATAGCACAGATATTGTCACGATGTCTGCGACCATCAGGAGCGCTACAGGAAGCGATTTCCTTGATGTGGAAACGATTACGGGCTATATGGGCAATTACAGAACGGCAACGGCAACATTTGAGCTTTCTTCGCTTGATGGATACGGTGGTACCTTGACGAACGCGAATGAATTTGTCGGCTTTAGTTTGTCGAGCCCCGATTTCGTACTCTATGATATTGGCTGGAAGAGTAAAACCTATGAACGAGAATGCTGGGATTCGTATCCTACGGTCAGGTGCTCGTTCAAGGCCGCTTATGAGGGCGGCGTGGTTCCCAAGGACTCGGTAACGAGACCGTGGGTCGGACTTTCAAGCTGGTTCGATAGAAAGGATTGTACTCCTCAGTATTGGTACAATGGCGATGATGCGTGCGGTAGAAGCACAACGGGAGAATATTCCGAATGTTTCAGTGACTCGTATGTATTTGATGCCGAAGGGGCGCATGGTGTTACGAGTGTCGAAAATAACGTAACAACAGAAACTCGTATGGCTATGGCTATGGTGCAGAATTGTGCGGCATCGCTTTCGGATGAAAATAGGGCCCTCCTTTATGCAGAACAGGCAAAATGCGGTTCCTTCTGGGTGGGTCACGTTGAACTGTGCAATGAAAAACTCGCCATATTCCCGACGAATACGGACAATTCAAGAGTGATTACAACTCATACGAAGAATGCTGAATTGGAATCCTTTGATGCGTATGAACTTTTCGCCTTGAGCGATGCGACTAATATGCGTTCTGCACGATTGAAAGTGCTGCTTGCAAATGAATTTGCCAGCGAGGCTGAAATATATCTGCGTAGTCAGGTGAACGGAAGCCCGAATGTCTATTATAGCAAGCCGGTTGTCACAACGGGCAATGGGACTGTCTTGAACATCAATGTAGATGACGTTTCGGACGTGGAAGGCTTTGATCCTGAACATGTGACCGGTGTGATTGTCAGAAATCTTGGTGCATATCAGTTTACGGTTGAACAAATCCATATGGATTGTGATTTTGTTCCCCGTGTTGAATGTAGAGATGTTGAATACGATGCGAATAAATTCAAGGTGACGGTTAATGCCAAGAATTCGAATAGGGCTTCGTCTTATGAAATGACGGTTAAAGAAAACAACCAGCTTGTCGATGACTTGAAGATAACTCAGGATTGTTCTGCAGGAGAGTGCCTGCAAAGCGATGATGAGGACAATATTCTGCTTGTTACCAAGGAATACAATCCCTATGCGATAAACGGAGCAAAGGAATATCTCTTTACGGTAAGCATGAAGAACGAGGCCGGAGAAGAAGTAGAAAATTCTCCGTGCACGATTTCGCTTTCGCTGACTGATATTGCTGCGTCTTGCAAATGGAATGAACATCCTGGGGCAGGGCCTTATCACTTGGCTCAGGGGGCCGGATTCCCGCCGTTCCTGTACAGCCTCACGTGCCCAGAAGGAAAATCCTGTTCTTATGAAATTTTGCTTGACAATGAGAAAATATATGAAGGAACAGGTAACACAAGTGGTTACTCAAGTTTGCCGACATCGGTAACGAATAGCGTTAATACGAAGCAAAATCCGTTGGCGGACAAGTCTGAACATACGTTGGTTTTCCGTAGCTCAAACGATGCGGCTACTTTCCCGGCTTGTACAAAAACCTTTAAGATTACAAAGCCTGCCAAGGAAAAGGTAGAGTGCAGTCTTTCAAATGCGGAAGAAACGGTTGCTGTTTCTGATGGTGGGGAGTCTATGGCAATTCCGGCTAGCTCGGTGACGGTGACTGGCTGTGACGATGGTGGATGTACCTATACGATTAAGGATGGTGCGGAAGTCGTTGGCAGTGGCAATTTCACTAGTGGCTATAATCTCTATTTCAACCCGGCAACCGAACCGGGAGTGCGTAATTATAAGGTGTCAATTAAGCGTGGTTCCGAATCGGATAAGCCTTGTGGGGGAACCTATAAGGTGACGTATACGGGTGCCGCTTCAAGTTCGAGTGCTGAACCTGAGCCGAGTTCTAGTGCCGGTTCTGATAGTGAAGCGCTTCCGTTGACGACAACATTTAGTAGCTATTCGGCAGGAACCTATACTTTAAAGACTGGAAATCTTGGTGGATCGGATCCTAAAACATTGCATTGTGATGTTGCTTCCGATACTCCTACAGACAGAACAATTGGATCGTTGGGTAGCTGCACCATTATGATTCCTGGGTATAATAAACGAAGCAATCAGCATGGTTGTACAGTAACTAGTAACACAACATACACCTTTGTTATTCAATCTGATGCACCGAGTGATTTGACTTGTGGTCTTGCATGGTAAAATTAAAAGAGGCTCCCCGATAGGGAGCCTCTTTTGCAAAACATTAATGTTCGATTATTTGAACCAGTAGGTTCCGCCGATCTGAATTTGCATGTTCTTGAAGGCTTGGTCATCGTTGTCAAATTTTTTGCCGTCAACAATAGAATTCAAACCGACTGCAAAGCGAATGTCAAGGTCCAGATTCTGTGCGACCGAGAAACCGACGCCGGCATCGAGGCCGATTTCAAAAATGTGGAGCGCGTCAACTTTGCGGTCGCCGAGCTTGATCTTTTCGGCGCCCGGACCGGTATCGAATTTGCGTTCGATTTCAGAACTCAAGAGGAATCCGAGCTGCGGGCCGGCTTCCAAGTACATCTGAGGAACCACGCTGTAGCGGGCGAGAACGGGTACTTCGATTGCCCATGTGTTCCAGGTGATTTCATCGTCTTTTTGACGGCGCCAGTCTACGTTCATTTCGGGAACAACGCAGATCTTTTCATTTACGGGAACCTTAGTGGCAACACCGGCTAAAACGCCGAGGCTCCAAGGAATTTCCATTTCAGAGGCGCCGTCGCCCCAGAGGGTGCTGAAGTTCACCGCAGCGTGACCGCCGATTTGAACTTGTGCAAAGGAGATGCCGGTGGCGAGCAGAGTGCCTGCAATAATACGGGAAATCTTTTTCATAGGGGTACCTCTGTAAATTTGCTATTTCAGCGGGTTCTTGTCGCTCTTGTACCACTTCATGAATTCGCCGATGCCGTCGTGCAGGCTCCAGTGGGGCTTGTAGCCGCACTCGGTTTCGAGCTTAGTGGTATCGGCGTTGGTTTGGTACACATCGCCTGGCTGCATGGGCAAGAAGTTCTTCTTGGCAGGCTCACCGTAAGCGTTTTCGATTTCGGCAATAAAGTCCATGAGCTTTACGGGGTGGCTGCAGCCGATGTTGTAAATCTTGTAGGGCACGTTGTTTGGGCACTTGGCGGCATCGGGCACATGGTCCAGCGTGTGGATGGTGCCTTCGGCAATGTCGTCGATGTAGGTAAAGTCGCGGATCATGTCGCCGTTGTTGAACACCTTGATCGGTTCACCCTTCGAAATGGCGCGGGCAAAAAGCATGGGCGACATGTCAGGGCGTCCCCACGGACCGTATACGGTAAAGAACCGTAGACCCGCGACGGGCAAGTTGTAAAGTTTGCTGTAGCTGTGGGCCATGAGCTCGTTGCTCTTTTTGCTGGCGGCATACAGGCTTACCGGATTGTCGACCTTGTCGTCTTCGCTGTAGGGAACCTTGCTGTTAAGGCCGTACACAGAGCTCGACGAGGCGAATACGAGGTATTTGACTTCGTTATGGCGGCAGGCTTCCAGAATGTTCAGGAAACCGACCAGGTTGCTTTGCAGGTAGGCATACGGATTCGTAATGGAGTAGCGTACGCCAGCCTGTGCGGCGAGGTTCACGACCTTGTCGAACTTTTCTTCGGCAAAGAGCTTGTCCAGCGGCTCTTTGTCGTCGATACCCATTTTTACGAAACGGCAGTTCTTGTACTTCGTGCTTTGAACCATGGCGCCGTAGGCGAAGTTGTCGTCGGGCTGTTCAATGCCGCCTTCGCGGAGTCGACCGTACTTGAGGCGTACATCGTAATAGTCATTAATATTGTCGAGGCCCACCACTTCGTCGCCGCGTTCCGCGAGCATGAACATGAGCTTAGAGCCAATAAAACCTGCAGCACCAGTAACAAGAATCTTCATGTGGGGAAATATAATATTTTCTTTCTTTGTCTTCCCGGCCTTGAGCCGGGACCTCCTCTTGTGTATGCAAAAAAAAATCTTGTTGGCAGGCGTCAAAGGAGATCCCGCATCTACGTGCGGGAAGACATGCGGGCGGGTTTTGCTACTTTTAAGTTGATGTCCACGGTCATTCTTTTCAACAAGCCTTTTGGCGTTTTAAGCCAGTTTACGCCGGAATCGGGCCATGCGGCTCTCGATACATTCGGGTTCCCGCCGGGGGTGTATGCGGCCGGGCGCTTGGATCACGATAGTGAGGGGGCGCTCTTGCTGACGGACAATGGCAAGTTGATCAAGAAACTGTTGGACCCGAAATTTGAACACCCGCGTACCTACTTGGCGCAAGTCGACGGCCAGATTACAGAAGAAGCGGTGCGCAAACTTGCGAAAGGGGTAGACATCAAAGGCTATCATACCAAACCTTGCAAGGCGGAAATTGCCGAAGAACCGGACTGGCTTTGGCCCCGCAATCCGCCCGTACGTTTCCGCGCAAACATCCCCACGAGCTGGGTTCGCCTCACGCTTATTGAGGGCAAAAATCGCCAGGTTCGACACATGACGGCGGCGGTGGGGTTCCCGACACTTCGCCTGATTCGCGTGCAAATCGGAAACATTCCTCTGGGCGATTTAAAACCAGGTGAATGGCGTGTGGTTACTGATAAAGTAATTTAAATTATAAAGCCCGCATCTTTTTATATATTTATCGAGTATTTAAGAAATCTACGAGATTTAAAATGAAGAATAAGAAAATGAAGTTTTATAGTGCCGCGTTTATGTCTGCGGCTTTGATGGTTTCGGCGCTGTCGCTTAGCGCTTGCAACGAATCCGGCTCCAAGGGTACAAAGTCTGCTGGCAAGAATGCCGAATTGAATTGCCCTGAATTGCCGTTTGATTCTACGGCCACAGGCGAGTTCGACCCGATTGCCTCGAAGGATGCTCGCCCCTGCGGTGCGATTACCTTGTGGGGCTCCGCGATGCCCAAATCCTTTAACATGTGGGAAGACTACAACAGTTTCTCGGCTGAACTCATGGGCATGATGTTTGAACCGCTCGTGAGCCTGCATAGCACCGAAGACCGCGAAGTGGGAATCCTCGCCGACAGTTGGAGCGTTAGCGAAGACGGCAAGACATTCACCTTCCATGTGGACCCGCGCGCCAAGTGGAGCGACGGCAAGGCCGTGACTGCCGAAGATGTGCAGTTCTACTACGATGTCATTATGGACGAAAAGAACCTCACGCCAATTTTCAAGGTCGGGCTCAGCCGCTTCGACCGCCCCGAAATCGTGGATAGCTTAACGATCAAGATGACCGCGAAGGAATCGCACTGGGGTAACTTCTGGGAAGCCGCAGGCATGCTCGCCTTCCCGAAGCACGTGTGGGCGGGTAAGGACTTCAACCAGATTCGTTATGAATTCCCGGTGGTGTCTGGCCCGTATAAGATCAAGACTTTCCGCGAAGACCGCTACGTGGAACTTGCTCGCCGCGCCGACTGGTGGGGCTTCAAGAAGAACTGGAACCGCGGTAAGTACAACTTCGAAAAAATCCGTTACCGCTTCATGAACGATCAGACGAAGGCTCTCGAAGCCTTCAAGAAACAGGACATCAACGCCTACGCCATTTACACCAGCAGCATCTGGATGAAACAGACGGACTTCGACGCCATTCAGAAGGGCTGGGCGGTCAAGCAGCGTATCTTCAACAAGGAACCGATTGGTTTCCAGGGTATGGCAATCAACTTGCGTAAGCCGCAGTTCCAAGATGTTCGCGTGCGCCGCGCTCTTAACATGCTCCTGAACCGCGAAGCCATGAATGAAAAGTACATGTACAACCAGTACTTCTTGCTCAACAGCTATTACCCTGACCTGTGGGAAGGCAACCAGAATCCGACGGCGCCGCTTTACAAGTTCAATCCGGATAGCGCTCGCGCCCTCTTTGCTGAAGCAGGCTACAAGGTGAATGCGCAAGGCGTGCTCGAAAAAGACGGCAAGCCGTTCGCCATCAACTTCATCACGAGCCAAGAAGACTTGCGCCACCTCACGCTGTTCCAGGAAGACTTGAAGAAGGTGGGCGTTGTGGCAACTATCGAACAGATGTCGCAGAGCACGCTACGCAAGCGCTTGGACGATGCCGACTTTGATTTGTACTGGGTGAACTGGGGCGCTGGCCGCCTTCGCGACCCGGAAGCCAGCTGGATTTCTACGACTGCACTGCAGAAGGGAACGAACAACCTCGCCGGCGTGCAAGACAAGGTGGTGGATAGTCTTATCAACTTGCAAAAGACTGAATTCGATTTGGCCAAGCGTAACGAAATCCTGAAGGCGCTCGACAACCGTCTCGCTGAAATCGTGCCTTACGTGCTCATGTGGCAATGCGACCACCATCGCATTCTCTACTGGAATCGTTACGGCACTCCGGAAAAGGTATTCGACCGCTTCAACCGCGAAGACGCAATCCCCGTCTACTGGTGGCTAGACCCCACGAAGTCTGCCGCTCTCGACAAGGCCATGAAGGCCGGCGAATCCCTCCCGATTCCGGAATACGATATCAAGTGACACGACTTAATGTCGTGTCATCCTGAGCGAAACGTAGTGTAGTCGAAGGATCTCGCTATTCAAAAAAAATAAGCCGCGCAAATGCGCGGCTCAATTTTTTTTGTGTTCTTCTATGAATTAGAAGAAGAATTCAACGCCAACGTTGAGGCCGGTTGCGTCGCCGCCGATATCACCGCTACGCACGATCAACTTGGCCCAAACATCAAGCATGTTCGGAATTACGAAGTAGTCTGCACCGAGCCAGATATTGACCTGCTTGTCGCCGTCATCATCGGCACCTGCTTCATGATCGCCTTCTTCCCATTCGCTTTCAGTCAGGCGGAACTTGAATTGGAGACCGAAGAATGGGGTAATGCCAACGCCCTGAACCGTGTAAGCGATTTCACCGCCGAGGTGCAGGTCGAGGCCGCGTTCATAGTTGTCGTGTTCAAAGCCCCAGTCAAGGCCGGCTTCGGTACCGAACTTGAGGCCCGGAGCGCTTGCCACTTGCATGCTGAACTGGCCACCAAAATAAAGGGCGATTTCTTCGGTAGAAGGGGGTGTCGTGCTGCTGATGGCGTTTGCATCGACATCGTCATTGCCGACGGGCAGGTGCAAGTCCAAGAACACGTTGAACATCGGGTCAAACTGGTAACGAGCGCCAATGGTAAGGTCGCGCAGGCCGCTACCGCCGTTTACGCAGCCACTGCAATCCCATTCGCCCCAGAACTGGTAGCCCCAATCCTGCAAAGAAATTTCGAGGCCGTTGATCACACTGAAACGTGCGCCAACGCCGAGACCAGCTTGAGACCAGTCATGATCCCAGTCGTAATAGAGGTTGCCTTTAGCAGAACCCTTGCCGCCTTCGAGAACGGGGTAGTAGTCCCAAGTTGCGAATGCAGCACTTGCTGCGAGAGCTGCAGCGAGAGCGATTTTTTTGAACATACCAGACTCCTTGGATAAGTTTTGGCTTAAAATCTAGTAAATGTCATTTAGCTAGGGATGTAAAAAAAAGATACCCTAGGCGAGGGCCTAGGGCATCAAAGTTTAAACTTCTTTTACAATTAGAAGTTGATGGCGAGCTTTGCGTTTACGCCCTTCCAGTCGCCGCCCATGCTTTCCTTTTCGTCAGCGAACTTCATGATAAAGTTTGCCTTGACGGTAAACATCGGGGTGATATCATAGCCTGCGCCAATCCATACGAGGAAGGCGTTGTCGCCCGAACCGTATTTGCTCTTGACACCGGCGACTTCTACTTCGACATCGCTAATGCGCATGTCCATTTCAGCACCGATCCACGGAGTCAAACCGATTGAGGCGATGGTGTAGTCCAATTCAACCTGCAAGGTGAGGCCGAGACCTTCAGTCATGTGTTCGTCTTCGAACTTGTAGCTAAGACCAGCTTCGCTACCGAACCACAGGTTGGGAACGAATTCCTTTGTGAACTGAATGGCGCCATACAGACCAAACGGATCATACTTGCCAGTGACGTCTTCGGAGGTCAGCGGCAGGTTTACATCCAAGGCGGCAATCAAAATCGGCAAGAACTGGTAACGAGCGCCGAGAGTGAGACCCGTGAAACCGTCGTTATCCGGACAGTCGGGGTTGCCCTTTTCGCCGCAATCGTCTTCATCGTCCCAAAGCTGGTAACCGAGACCAGTTACGGATACGGCGAGATTCTGGATGACGGAGAATTCTGCACCGGCAATAATTTTCATGTCGGATGAATGGTCGGTCCAACCATATTGGGCGCCAACTTCGACCTGTCCCTTGTGTGCTTCAGGAACCGGGAAGAAGCTGTAGGTTGCGAACGATGCGCTTGCAGCAACGGCTGCAACGAGTGCGATTTTCTTGAGCATGATTCTATCTCCTTATACTGAATTGTAACCTAAATATAACATTGTTTTAAGTTGCGTCAAGCGTTTATATGTATGAAAGTGATGAATTTCACACTCGAAAACGGTCTTGTAACTCGTTGACAGACAATGGAATACGGGTCTTTTGCCTGCGTATGGACCTTAAAGGGTGGTTAAGTGGCGTTTTTGGGGAGTTTTGGGCCATTTTTGGCCGATTTGTTCCATGTCACAGTAGAGGGGTTTTTCGGGGTACCCCCCTATCTTTTTTGGGAATTTTTAAATATTTTTACAGAGAAAAGATATAGAGGGTTTATATGAAGGCAAAAATCAGTTTGTTTGTGTTGACCATGCTGGCCTATAGCAGCGTGGTTTTTGCCGCTCCTGGAGCCGCGGCCGAAACGCCGAAATCCTATTACAACCTGACTACCATTCAGACGTCGGGAATGGGTCCCATGGCTGCTGGTACGACGACCTTGGTGCTGAGCCAGGGTGCTAAAGAATGTACCAGTAAAGATTGGACGTTGAACTTCAAGGGTAAGGACTATTCGATTAACGGAACTAGCATTGGCTATTATTCTACTACTCCTTCTCCTTGGGGGGGGACGACGACGAGTTTTACATCTGCGGGACAATGTGTTGCCTCTGTTGAAGATACTCCCGCGAACTTGGCGACCATAATCAAGGAAAAGTGGATCAATGGCCTGAATATGAGTGGGGTCGCTCTTGAATTGGGTTCCAATATTGACCTTAAGGAATTTACGGCCAAGACAAAAGTGGGCGAATGCGAAGTAAACCACGTACCGCTCCCCATGATGGAAAACACCGAGTTTAATGGTAACGGCTTTACCATCAGCCACCTTTGCTATGCAACGACCGTTACGGCTACAGAACCGATGACCGCACCGGTGGGCTTTTTCGAAAGTGCCGCAAGTGTGTCTATGCGAAACGTTAAGTTGAATGGCGTGCGCATTTATATCGATGGTACAAGCATCGACGGTAAGGACTACTATCCGGTCGGCGCCTTTGTGGGTACTGTGGACTTGTTGACTATCGATAGTGTGAGCATTGCTAACGATTCTATCCAGGCTCCTATTGCAGGTGGCGTTGTTGGCTTTGTCAAGAATTCTACGATTTCAAACATCACAGGCGATGACGATATCAACATTTCGAACACCGTTTCGATTACCACGGGATATGCGGGCTCTGAGGTAATTAATAAATCGGCAGGTACTTTGGTTGGTCATAATGTGTTCTTGGGTGGTGTTGCCGGTGTGGCGGTCCGTACACAAAGCGCAGAAGATGCCACGTTCAAAAATGATTCTGTAAAGGTTGATGTTCATGACTATGCCTTGGGGCACAGGTCTGCCTTGGGTGGCATTGCCGGTTTGAACCAGACCATTGGTGGTCCGGCCAACAACTTGTATGTCTATACAAAGAATAAAGACGGTGGCGAAGTGATTCCGTCCAAGATTTCGGGTGGCGCTTCGATGGGCGGTCTTTTCGGTGTGTTGTATGTTCCGCGTGATAACAATGTTACGGATGCAGGCAATTTTGTAGTATCGAACAGCAAGTTCGAAGGCAAGCTCTATGATGCCGTTTCGCCTAGCGTAATGGCGGTGGGTGGTATTCTCGGTCTTGATTCTTCCGATGCGCAAACCTCGGTTCGAGTGATGAACAGTACTGCCAACATCGATATCAAGGATTCCTTGAAGGTTGCCGGTCTCTATCAGTATTTTGCCGGTGGCATTGTGGGTTATGGTTCCTCTTGCGTGCAAGGTGGCGCAACTGGTGGTGACTTCTTGAGTGTTATCGGCGCAAAGACTGAGGGCTCGATTGCTCTTTCGGCATCGGGCGCTGCGGTTTCTGGACTCCATAGTGATGCCTTCTTAGGTGGCGTTGTGGGTTCTGCATGCATTGCCCAGACTAAGGGCTTGGGACTCACGAATGACACGTCGTCTGTCCAGATTACCTCGAAGGTGAAAACCTCTGTGGACGACGGCAAGGTTGTCAATGGAGCCTATGCTCGTGACAGCGTGTATATAGGCGGTATCGTCGGCTTTGCGAGCATCATGGTGTATAACGCTGCTGCAACCGTAGCTCACCTGTATTACGAAGGTTCGATTGTGGTTGAAGACAGTCTGAACAATGTATTTGTGGGTGGTGTTCTTGGCGGCTTTACGAATGACCAAGGTGGAAGAACTTTGATTTTGAACGATGTGTTTGCTAAAAGCGAAAGTCAGTTGATTAAGTATACTGCAAAAGAAGCGGGTGCTGTGTCGACCTCGAACGTTCAAGTCGCAAATATTGGTGGCGTATGCGGCCTTTGCAATGAAATTAGCGAAATGAGTCTAGTGGCTGCCGTGGGCGACATTAGCGTTATCGGAAAGCATGCTGGCGACTACCTTTATGTAGGTGGCTTAATTGGTAAAACTCTGGCAAACAATGTGAGGACCGTTGTTCAGAACACTTACAATGTGGGCGATATTTCGGTCACGGCCAACAATGCGTCTCTCGGCAGCTACGATAAAAAGGTGGGTTACCTGATTGGTAAGGCTGAATTGAACAAGGGTTATGAAATTAAGTCCAGTTACCATTTTGGTGAAGATGACGATGATACTGTGACTTTGCCGGTTGGAGCCTTGAAGACGGAACAGGAAACGAATACTTGGGTTGATAGTGATTCCATCTCTTATGTGATGAGAAATGGCTCTGCATCGCCGAATACTCGTCATAATGGTACCGAAATTGCAAAGACCATGAGGTCTTCTCAATTTGCAGGAACCTTGAATGCGGCTTATGCCGATTCCGCTGATTACGTTTGGACTTTTGTGAAGAATAATAACAGTAGTCTTCCGTTCTTTGCCAAAGGTCAATATGAACCGGTTGCTCCGACGCCTGGTACTCATGTCGTTGTTTTTGCAGGTATAAATGGTGATCCGATTGATCAGCAAACGGTGGTCCATGGTGGCGCTGCAACGGCTCCGGCCGATTCGATGACTAAGATTGAAGGTTACACCTTTAAGGCGTGGGATAAAGATTTTGATAATATCATCAGTGACTTGACTGTAACGGCTCTTTACGATACTAATACGTATACAGTCCGGTTCTTTGACTTTGACGATACGCAATTTGGGGCAGAACAAACGGTAAAGTATCAAAACACTGCAACGGATCCGGGAAAACCGGAACGCGTGGGCTATACCTTTACCGGTTGGGATGATTCGACCTATCTCAGCGGCGTGACTAAGGATTTGGATATTCATGCCTTGTATGAGCCGAATAAGTACTGGATTGTGTTCAAGAAACACGATGGCGAAGTCTTTATGGAAGATTCCATTCCGTTTAATGCTGCTGTGCCTCAGCCGGTTGATGTGCCGCGTGACGAAACCGACGCGTATACCTACACATTCAAGAGCTGGACTCCTGAAGTGGTCAATGTGAATGGCGATGCCGTGTACACCGCTACTTACGATTCGACAAAGAAAACGTATGCTGTGACTTTTGTGGATTACGACGATACTCCGATTGGCGATGTCCAGATGGTGGAATACGGCGATTCTGCGGTGGCACCTGCTGACCCGACTCGCGAAGGCTACGCATTCGTTGGTTGGGACCGTAAGTTCGATGTGATTACCAAGAGCATTGAAGTGAAGGCTGTCTATGAACTGCTCAAGTTCTGGATTGTGTTCAAGGACTTCGATGGCAGCGAAATCAAGGCGGACTCGCTTGTTTACGGTGCAACTGTTGTAACGCCTAAGGATGTAAAGCGTGCTTCTACGGCAGAATACAAGTACACGTTTAAGAACTGGACTCCTGACGTTGCCGTTGTGAGTGCCGATGCTGAATATACGGCTCAATACGATTCTGCCAAGGTCAAGTATGCAGTGACCTTCGTTGATTACGATGAAACCCCGATTGGCGATACCGTTTGGGTGGAATACGGCTCTGCTGCCGTGGCGCCTGCTGCCCCGACTCGCGAAGGCTACAAGTTCACTGGTTGGGACCGTAAGTTCGATGTGATTACCAAGAGCATTGAAGTGAAGGCTGTTTACGAACGTCAGAAATACTGGGTTGTATTCCAGGATTACAATGGCGATCAAGTCAAGGCCGACTCCGTGCTTTACGAAGGTTCTGTTTCAGCTCCGAAAAACCTTACTCGTTCCTCGACTGCGGAATACAGCTACCTGTTCAAGGGTTGGGACCCTGTTGTGACCAAGGTGCTCGGAGATAAGGTCTATAAGGCTGTCTATGACTCCTTGAAGAATACCTACTCGGTGACCTTCCTGGATTACGATGGAAGCCGCATTGGTGATGTCCAGACGGTTGAATACGGTGCTGCTGCTGTGGCGCCTGCCGAACCGAAACGTGATGGCTTTGCATTCTTTGGCTGGGATGGCAGATTCGATAAGATTATCGAAGACACCGAAGTGAAGGCTCTCTACGAAAAGCTTCCGGAATCTTCTAGCTCTGCCGAAAGCTCCAGTTCTGTTGGATCCTCTAGTTCTGTCGAAAGTTCTAGCAGCGTGATTCCGGCCTCTAGCTCCAGCGTGTTCGAAGAATCCTCTAGCTCTGTCGGAAGCTCTAGCAGCGTTCCGGAAGTCTCTAGCTCTAGCATTACTGGCGAAATCAAGATTGTGAAGCCGGAAATCAAACAGTCTGGCAATGCAATCCTCTTGACCTTCGATACCGAAAATGCTGGCGAATTGGATTCTGCCCGCGTGGTGGTGACTGGCGAAAATGGCGGTATCTTGGATACCGTAATTAAGAAGTCGGTTGTGAACGGTGGTCAGTGGCAAATGACTCCGGCCCCGATTGGCAAGTTTACGGTGACCTTGACTGTGGGCGACCAAGTGAATTTCGCTGAATACGAAGGCAAGTTTGAAGTCGCTTCTGAAATCAAGGCGGCTCCGGGTAGCTGGCAGATGGTTTCTCTGTCGGCACTCGACAAAAAGAGTGTTAAGTCCGACGATGCAGCCTTCTACTGGTGGGATGAACGCAATCCGGTGGGCGATTACTGGCAGTACCGCGCCTTTGATGGCGGTGCCGTTGAGGGTACTCGCGGCTTCTGGTACGGCACGGCCGATGGCGAACCGTTGGTGATTCGCGAATCGACTGGCTCCAAGGAAAGCGAAATTGTATGGGAACTCGATAGCCTGTACAGCGGCTGGAACCTGGTAGCCAACCCGTATGGCTGGTATGTGGACATGTCTAAGGGCTCCGCCGATAATGATGCCCAGGTTACCTTCTGGCGCTGGAATTCTGCAACCGGCAATTACGACCCGATGCCTAAGGTGCTTGGCCCGTACGAAGCCGTGTGGGCAAAGGTTTCCAAGTCTACCACTTGGCGCATGTCTGCCGCTCCGGAATTCAAGATCGAAGAAAGAACGTTTGCCGAAACAAAGAAGGCTATGCATAAGGATGCCGCTGGCATGAAGGGCGCCTGGAACCTGAGAGTTTCTCTTGCCGACGATTACGGCAGACAGGATTCTTGGAACGTGATTGGTGCCGGTGCCGAAGAATCGCTCGAAGAACCGCCTGCAGGCATGGGTAACCATGTGTCGCTCGCGATCCGTAATAGCGAAAAGGGCATGAAACTTGCAAAGAGCATCAAGGCTGTCGCAGACGAATACAGCTGGATTCTCGATGTGAGCGCAAGCACTGGCCGCGAAGGCAAGCTCCAGTTCGAAGGCGTCAAGGAATTGAGCCGCCAGGGGCTTAAGCTGTTTGTGACCGCAGAGGGCGTGACGACGGAAATCACGAACGAGAAGTCCTTGAATGTGGCTCTCGCCAAGTCCGCCAAGCAGGTGGAAGTCCGCGTGGCAGCAGGCAATGCAGTGGTCGCCTCTTCCAAGATCAGCGGCTTTGGCTCTACCCTTGCGGGTGGCACGTTGCAACTTGGCTTTACGGCTCCCGAAGCTTTGGCCGGGGCTCGCGCAAGCTACGCCGTGGTCAGTGTCGATGGCAAGAAGGTGGCTGCAGGCCAGTTCAAGGCAACGGCCGGTACGAACCAGTTTAGCCTGAATGCTCCGAAGAATGGCGTGTACTTTGTGAGAATCAAGGTCGGCAGCCAGCAGCTCTCGGGCAAGGTTCTTGTGAAATAACTCACAGAATTTTAAGTAAAAATGTGACGCTACTCAAAAGGCGGGATTCGTTCCCGCCTTTTTTATGTTCGAACGAATTTTTTGATAAATAATATGTTATTATTTGCTTATAAAGTGGATGGTGTATATGAAGAGAACCGCAAAAATATTTGTTGGACTGATCCTGTTGCTTGCAGGCAGTGCTTTTGCTGATTTGACAAATCCGCTTGCCTTTAGTTGTTATAAGTCTACTGATGATGTCTATATCTGTGATATTGAACAGGTGACGACGCAAAAGGCGAATACTTACAAGACTTGGGAAAGTTTTTTAACGGCTTTCCAGGAAAGGATTGAAGGGGCTTTGGATATTTCTAAAAATCCGTCTGCAAAGACTACTTTTAGCGGATTTGAAATTCACTTTGCTTCCGATATCGACCTCGGTGGGTACAACAAAACAAACGGTGCTTGTAAGGATGCAACTTTTGCTCCTATGTATTTTGGCGCGCTTGCGTTTCAGCCGACGATTGATGGTGAAAATCATATCATCAAAAATTTCTGCTATATCGCCGAAAATGAAAATGCTTCGTTCTTTTCGAGTCTGAGTAATTCGACGGTCAAGAATGTTACATTCCTCAATGCCTATGTCAAGGCGAAAACGATATCCGGAGGGAATCGTTGCGGTTCTCTCTGTGATGCGGCTGTTGTGACCAATACGGCGGAACAAGTTGCCTTTGAAAATGTGGCGGTAAAAGGTGCGTCCGTGTATGGTTGGCAAACCTCGACCTTGGCGATAACTGCTAAAGCAGTGTCTACTGACTTGAATACGCCTGCGATTTCGCTTTCTCATGTTACCATTCAGGATGTGAATTTATCCATGACTCGGGATGTTATTGCCGAATATTCGGATGCAGAAAATCGTTATGATTTGGAATCGGCGAGTGGTGGCGTTGTCGCTAATCTCAGAGGTCATTTTAAAATGGATGATAGCCTCAAAGTGCTGAATTTGAGTGCTCCTGACTCTATTTCTAAAGTCTTTAAGGGTGTTACGAATAAAGAATATGTTGGGAATCGTTATGTTGGTGGTATTGCTGGGTATTTTGCCCCTTCGGCAAGTGATGCTGATTTTGATTTAGATAGTATAGAGGTGTCTGCTGCATTGAGCGGCCTTTGGGTAGGCGGCTTGTTTGGAAAGATTTATATTAATACTCAACCTACTAGTGTTTATGATGTCATGATTGAGGGGTCGTCTAGTTTTAAGGTAAAGGACTCGAAGGTGACCTTGAATTCGCCCGTTTATTTGGGAGGCAATATCGGGAAGAAAAATGACATGAATCGCTATTTTGGTGGTCTTGTAGGTGAATTGATTTGGTGGAAGGGTCCTGTTTTGTTATTGAATAACACTGTCGATGTTTCGGCGGATTGGCATGGGGATAAGGAATATTCGAATGCCGTCTATATGGGTGGACTTGTTGGGTATGTTGAAGGTGGACAAGAAGTTTCGGTTGTTAACGTTTCGGCTGAAAACGATACGGTGACGGCTGAAATGCAGACTTCTTCAAAAAGTGTTTATGCTGGCGGAATTTTGGGACTGGCGACCCTTAAAGCTGATGATAATGGTGTTAGCGGTAATGTTCGTATTTCTGCATCAAGAGTCAAGGCGAAAGAATCGAATTTAATTACGACTACTGCAAGTGAAATAATTACGGTCAATGCGAGCTATTTGGTGGGCAATGCAGTGACTCGGGGAGGAATTCTTGAGATTGAACGAAATTATTCCGAAGGAAATGTTAATATCAATAACGACATTTTGTCTGCATCGGGGGCCGTGGGCGCCGAAATCGGTTTAGGGTTGTCTAGTGGTGCATATATATACAACAATACCTCTGTGGGTAATTTGCTTGTAAAAAAAGTGATAGGAAATACTCCGAGTTTAAGGATTACCCGGGGGTATGTTGCGGGGCGGCTTACGGGTGAGGATGTTGACTCAAAATTCAAATTAGGTAACAATATTCATTATGGTTCAAACGATGTGGGCTTTGCTCGTGCGGTGGATACGTTGAAAATCGCTGGACAAGCCCATAATGCTTCGACTTGGAATAAAACGTATTCGTCGTCGGTGGATGTGCGCTATAATTACCGAAATGCATTGAAAGGCGATTCGGCGTTGGCAGCCGATGGCACGCTGAAAAAGAATGGCTCTGGTGAAATTATTGTGAACAAGAATACGGGTGATT
>Ga0310786_10002716_pt1 | contig 26601 bp, 11 predicted proteins | sample AusTroGonzalo_MG_FD_203881 | JGI IMG/M metagenome (GOLD analysis project Ga0310786, IMG submission 203881) | Bovine rumen microbial communities from tropical cattle in Woodstock, Queensland, Australia - Gonzalo_03 (v2) (version 2) | ecosystem: Host-associated > Mammals > Digestive system >...
AATGTAGAAACCAAGGGACGGAGTGTTGAGTCTATTCTCACGGATGTGTGCAGTCAGGTAGGACTTTCTTATCACATCAACAACCGACAGGTCTCTATCACGGCAGGGGCGAGAACTTCCACCAACCAAGCACAACCGAAAAAAGGTACAATCAAGGTTAGTGGTACCATCAAAGACACAAACGGCGAACCATTAATCGGAGCCACTATCAAAATTAAAGGCACCACTCAAGCGACTGTTACCGATTTGGACGGAAACTATAAAATGGAGGTGCCTCAGGGAGCTGATCTTGAGATTAGCTACGTAGGATTCATCGATCAACAAATCCATGTTGGCAACAAGGCAAACTACAATATCATATTAGAAGAGAGTGCCAACAATCTGGAAGAACTTGTAGTCATCGGTTATGGTACTGTCAAAAAGAAAGATCTTACAGGTGCAGTATCTGCCGTAAAAGGTGATGAACTTGTAAATAAACGCACCACAATGCTTTCAAGTGCATTACAGGGTACACTCTCAGGTGTTACCGTTAATCGCACAAATGGATCTCCAGGTTCAGGTGCCAGCAGTATCCGCGTTCGTGGTATCACTACCATCGGCGAGAGCAGCCCACTGGTTATTATTGACGGTGTTGAGGGAAATCTTGACTACGTAAACGCAAATGACGTAGAGAGCATCTCGGTACTGAAAGATGCAGCTGCAGCAAGTATCTATGGTTCAAAGGCAGCTGCCGGTGTTATTCTTGTGACAACGAAGCGTGGAAATGAAATAGGTAAGATTGATTTAAAATACACTGCTGAGTTTGGTTGGGAGATACCAACTCGCCAGCCAAGCATGGTAGGCGTAACCCGCTATCTGGAGATGAATAACGAGTTAATGTATAACGACAATCCTACAGGAGGGTTCTTCCAGGTATATACAGCAGACCAAGTTAAGAACTGGGTAAAATACAATGCTACCGATCCAAACAACTACCCTATCACCGACTGGCAAGGCATGATGCTAAAGAACAGCGCCACACGAATGACTCACACCTTGAATGTATCAGGTGGAAACAAGGCAATAAAATCAATTGCATCATTATCGTATGATGAGGTCGGCGGACTCTATGTAGGTCGCAGTTTTCAGAGATATATGTTCCGTTCGAACAATGATTTCAAAATAAATGAAAAACTAAGCGCTCAGCTTGACGTAAACATACGTCATGCCAAGAACAAGGGCACAAACTACACGCCATTCAGCGATATGCGCAAGATGCCTGCTATCTATCCTGCTTTGTGGGATGACGGTCGAATAGCTTCAGGTAAAAGCGGATCCAACCCTTACGCCTTGCTTACAACAACAGGAAGTTCTATCTCTCACAGCACACAGATTGCAGGTAAGGGGAAACTCACATATAAGCCTATCAAGGGGTTGAGTCTTTCAGCCATCATTTCTCCATTCATCAATTATCAGAAGTCAAAAGCATTCCGTCTGGCCTCATGGTACACATTGATGGACGATCCAGAAACCATAGGTGGTTATCTTGATGGAGGTTCACTTTACGCCACCAACAAACTGACAGAAGGCCGTAATGACAATTGGCATGTAACCAGTCAGTTATTGGCAAACTATAACCAAAGTTTCGGCAAACACGATGTAACGCTGATGGGTGGTTTCGAAAATTACTATATGAAAAGTGAGAGTCTCACTGCAGCTCGTGACCAATATGAACTCACCAACTATCCATACCTGAACATCGGTTCTGAGGATTTTCAGACAAACAGCGGTTCAGGCTCAAAATACACATCCAATTCTTTCTTCGGCCGACTACTTTACTCATATGCAAACCGATATCTTTTCCAAGCAAATGTTCGTCACGATGGAAGTTCACGTTTTGCCAAGAATTACCGTTGGGGAACCTTCCCTTCATTCTCAGCAGGTTGGGTCATCTCAGAAGAGCCATTTATGCAAAAAGCAAACATTGATTGGCTGTCATTTTTGAAACTCCGTGCTTCTTGGGGAAAACTGGGAAATGAACGTATCGGCAGCAACTACTATCCATACATTGCATTGATGTCATTCGGCAACAGTTTGTTCTACAACGCCGATGGTTCAGTAACATCAAACAAGACAGCACGCCCTGGCGTACTCGCCGTAGAGGATATCACATGGGAGACGACCACCAGCACAGATTTAGGCATTGACATCAACTTCTTCAGCAACCGATTACACTTCAATTTCGACTATTACTGGAAACAAACTTCCGACATGCTACTTGCAATTGAGATTCCCTACTCAATGGGATATAGCAATCCAAGCACCAATGCAGGTAAAATGTCTACACATGGCTACGATATAGATCTAACCTGGCAAGATAAAATAGGCGAGTTCCGTTATGGTATAAGCCTCAACTTCTCAGACTACCTATCAAAGATTGATTATCTGAATAATGCAGATATCATAAGTGGTAATACCATTAAACGTGCAGGAATACTCTATAACGAATATTATGGTTATATATGTGAAGGAATCTACCAGACACAGGAAGAGGTCAACAACTCTGCCACGACAAGTAATACTGTTACCGTCGGTGACTTAAAATATCGTGATATCAGTGGTCCTGATGGTGTGCCTGATGGCAAGATCTCACCTGAATATGACCGCGTACCATTAGGAAACTCATTACCTCGATTCCAATATGGTGGAAATATCAATGGTTCATGGAGAGGACTCGATTTTAGCATCGCCTTTCAGGGCATTGGTAAGCAGAACTCATATCTGTCGACAGTACAAGTTCAGCCACTGCGCGATAATTACGGAAACATACCATCCATCATCGAGGGAAAATATTGGAGTCCATTCAATACCGACGCAGAGAATTTAGCTGCCAGCTATCCACGTTTGTCAAACGTATCAAAAAGCAACAACTATGCAGCGTCATCATTCTGGATGTTCAACGGTTCATACTTCCGTTTGAAGAATGTTACTCTTGGCTACACATTACCACAGCAGTGGACTAACACGATAGGCATTGACAAAGCACGTTTCTATGTTAGTGGTTCGGATATCTTCTGCATCAGTAATTATCCCAAAGGATGGGATCCAGAGATGGGCGCAACAGACTATCCTATTACAACTTCATTGATCGTAGGTATACAAGTAAATTTCTAAATTCGACAGATAATGAAAACAAAGATATTTTTAGCAGGCCTTTGCCTTGCACTTGCTTCTTGTGAGAGTATGGATCTTGTTCCAGACTATCAGGGTAATACCGCTTCGTGGTACACTTCAGAAACAGAACTGCAATTAGCAGCCAACGAGTTCTATATACTCGGTTATTGGCAAGAACCACTCAATTCTTCAGAACAATGGAGTGACAACACAACCTATCGCCTTCAGAACCGTAATCCGGGAAGTAACGGAACAATTCTCGATGGTACAATGAATGGACAACAATGGGAGGTATATTCACTGTGGCAGCAGAGTTACAAACTCATTGCACGCTGTAACACCATGTTGGAGAACATTCATAAGGCAGAGGGTAAGGTGAATGCGCAGGTGATTAACCGCTTTGCTGGTGAAGCATACTTCTGTCGCGCTTGTAAATATGCCGATTTAGTATTCTTCTATGGGGATGTTCCTTATCTCGAGAGAACAGAGACTATCACAGAGGCTGAAACCCAGGGGCGCATGCCAAAGGAAGAGGTAAAAGAGAGAACATATGCCGATTTTGACAAAGCGATAGAATATCTACCTGTAGAATACGGCATCAATCAAGCAATACATGCTACAAAAGGTGCAGCCATGGCCATGAAGGCACGTTTTGCTCTTTACATGGGTGACTACGAGATTGCAGCAAAGGCAGCTAAAGCATGTATAGATCTGAGAGTCTATTCGCTTGAACCAGACTATGCCAAACTCTTTAAGCAGAGTACGAAGGTTAATCCTGAAAAAGTATTCGTGCTTCCACGTTCAATTGAGAACAATGTAATTCTTGATAGTTGGATTGTGAAGAATGGATTGCCACGTAATGCTAATGGCTATGGTTCATACAACCCCTCATGGGATTTGCTTGCAGCTTATCTCTGCACAGACGGTCTGCCTATCGACGAATCACCTCTTTTTAATTCTCGAAAGCCTTTCGAGAATCGTGATCCACGTTGTGCTATGACCATTGTAGAGTTCAATACAGAGCACTGCGGTTTTGAATATGATCCTAGTCCAGCTGCTAAACAGGTCATGAACTATACCACTGGCAAGATGCAGTCGAACAACGACTCACGTATAGTAAACCAGTATGCCTCATACACCGGTCTACTGTGGAAGAAAGGTATTGACGCAACCTGGATGGACAATGGTCTGAAAGTTGAACAAGACTATATCATTATGCGCTATGCAGATGTACTGCTTATTTATGCAGAGGCTATGATAGAACAAAACAAGATCGACAACAGCGTATTGAAGGCTATTAATATGGTACGTTCTCGTGCTTATGGTGTAGCATACGACCAAACTGATTGTTATCCAGCAGTTACCGCCACCAATCAAACATCTTTGCGTAAAGCTGTTCGTATTGAGCGCCGTATGGAGTTTGCTATGGAAAATCAGCGTCTTCAAGATTTAATGCGCTGGAGATTGGCATCTAAAGCTCTTAATGGCTATAACTACATCATGCTTCAACCACAAGACTTATTGAATAATGTAGTAAACAAGGGACTCTGGTTCTGGGCTATGACACCACAGATTGATGAAGATGGTCTAGCAGATTTCTCTGAACTTCTCAATGGCGGTTATTGCACCACTGGTGCCAAACGTGTCTTCCCTGACCGCGAATATCTATGGCCAATTCCAACTCACGACATGGAACTTAATCCCAATCTCACCAATAATGAAGGTTATTAATCTGGGAAAAATAAAACAATAAAAAAACAATTCCTTATGAAAACAAATATGATTAAAACCCTTGCAGTTGTTGCAATGGTCGGTACGACCATGCTCTTTTCCTCCTGCAATGACACAATAGACAATCTGTATTCAAAGAACAAATCGGAGATACAACTTAGTCTGTCGAGCGACTATATCAAACTTGATGAGAGCAACCCTGATGCTACAGCCCTAACAGTAGACTGGAATGCAGCTCACGATTTCGGTGACGACTATATCACTACTTACAAATATGAATTCCAGCTCATCGGTTCAAAGGCTGAGGTTATCAAGGAATATGTTGATAAAGATATCCTACAACGCACCTATACCAACAAAGAGCTTCAGGAAATCCTTGTGAATCATTTCGGATTAACAACATCTACCGTTGGTAATGTACTTATTACTGTTACTGCCTCATTCGAAGGATCAAAACTGATTGTACCAGATATATCAACAGCAAATCTGAAAATCAAGACCTATGGTGCCAAGCAGTTCAAAGCAGAAAAAATGTATATTGCTGGTAGCGCAGTTGGCGAAGAGAAGTTTGAACTTACGACAAATGAAACATCTCCTGAACTTTACGTATGGAATGGACCATTAAAACCAGGAAAGGTATTCTTCCCTGTTATCAATGCAGATGAGCAGAACGCTATTGGACCCGCTGTTGCAGATCAGCCAGTTATAACAACTGACATGGACGCAATTATCAGCGATGAAATATCAGCTAACTCCTGGGTCGTAAATAATGCAGGAAATTACCGCGTCACAGTCAACATGAATACTCATAAAGTAAAAATCATAGAGGAAGGTGCTATCGTTGACGTCGATCAGATGTACATGGCAGGTACTGCTGTGGGAGCAGGAGAGATTGAACTTTGCCAGACACTTGAGAATGAACATGTGTATGCATGGCGAGGAGAACTTGCTGCAGGAAGTCTCTATATTCCACTTTTATTTGAAGGTGCACAAGAAATGGCTATCGTTCCGCATGACACAAAAAGCCACGACATCCATGATGGTGAGCCTACAGCATTCGGACAGGCGGCAACATCAACAGCCAAGACTCAGCGTTACTGGACTATTCCCGCAGCAGGCACTTATCGCATCGTTGTAAACACCACTGAGAAGACTATTTGTATCTATTCAGCCACTACCGACATGCAACCCAAGCAGGTAAGTTGGAACAACACAACACTTAAGATAAATCCTTATGTACAGGATGTCAATGTTCTCTACATGTATGGAACCTTCAATTCCTTTGCTCATGATGAAGGAGCCTTTACTGGATTCCAGTCTAAATATAACCTCATTCAAAGCACGGCAAACCCATACATATTCGTATATAAGGGTGAACCACTACCACGCGAGTCGGCCAAAGACGAGCGCAACACTACCGTGAAGGCCTCGGTGAAGTTCTGTACCGACAACCAGAATAACAATATATATGCCTATGGCTCTACAGCAAGTGCAAAACGTAACGACCACAACGGGTACATAGATGCTCAACTAGGAAAAGCAGAAACACTTGTTGCTGGACAGGGAGACAACCGCTACGCATACTTTGTCATTCCTGAAGGATGCAACTATGTTGAAGTCAACATCGATAAACTTACCGTAGTATTTGATAATAGATAATCACTTTAATATTAAAAACAATGCACAAGATCATCAAAAACAAGTTGACTGCATGGTCAATGACTATTATAACCTCACTACTCATCATCGGAACTTCTTGTTCTGATGATGCAGTAGACGAGACATCTGATAATAACTGGAATATATCTGGCAATACCATTGTGAACATTAAACCTGAATATAACAAGCTACTGCGTAACCCACTTCAGGGATGGAATATATATACTGGTCTTGGTGATGGACTTATCAGCGACTTCTGGGAGCAATACGATCATTTTGATTCGCGTATCGGTTCAGTAAAAGTATCTGATTATGGAACCGTACTTTACATTCGAGGCGCATGGAGTTACTTCAATCCACAAGAGGATAAGTATATCTGGGACGAAGACAATAACGACATTTATGCCAAACGCTTCCGTATGCTTGTTGAAGGCGCCAAACAGCGTCATCTTAAGTTAGCTTTCACATTTGTAGTTGACAGCCGAGACAAACATGAGTTTTTCACGCCTCAATTTGTCAAAGATGCGGGTGCTAAATGCTACGAAACGGTTACTGGCACCATGAAAGTATGGTCACCATATCCTGACGACCCTATCTTCCAGCAGAAATATGAGAAGTTTCTCAGAGCTTTTGCTGCAAAATACAATGATCCGGACGTCACTGAATACGTTAGCGGATTCGGTTTGGGTAAATGGGGCGAAACCCACTCGCTTATTTATTCCACAGGTGATGAGAGTCCAAAACAAGCAGTCTTTGACTGGATTACAGACCTGATGTCAAGCATCTTCACTAAAGTGCCCATTTTTATTAACTATCATCGCTGTATTTTATCTACTAAAGACTATCAGAATCCTCCTGATGATGATTCTAGACGTCTTATTACAGAAGCTGTAAACAAGGGATTTTCTCTGCGTCACGATGCATTCGGCATGAAGACCTATTACAGCACTTGGGAACGAGGTATTGCTGCTAAGTTCTATGGTATTCGTCCCATTATCGAAGAAGGAGGTTGGGTAGAGTCCTCTCATGGTAGTTCTATCCACGGAGATGGCTATGCGAACTTTGCAGAAGTCCGTAAAGGGGAGTTTGATGAAGGTAAAGTAGCTCACGTTAATATGATGGATCTCCGTTATTCCAATTCTGTTAAAACAGGCGAGACGCATTCCTGGTTTAACGACGGATTTACTTACCTTAATGAATTCATCTCAGAAGGCGGTTATCGTCTCTACCCAGACAAGATATCCGTTCCTCTGTCAGCAAATACTGGTTCGAAAATCAAAGTAACCCACCGTTGGTCCAATCTGGGTTGGGGATACTGCCCTAACAATATTCCACAGTGGAACTACAAATATAAGGTAGCATTTGCATTGCTCGACAAGAATAATCAGAAGCCTGTTTACACGTTTGTTGATGACACACCAAAGATTTCGGATTGGTTGCATGGCAACCCTCATACTTACACCTCCGATTTCTCATTGCAAGGTGTTACTCCAGGGAACTATACCTGGGCTGTAGGCATTATCGACTCATCAAAAGGCAATGATGTTATTGGCATAAACATCTCTGTACATGATGAGGATCTGACCTCAGAAGGTTGGGTCAAACTGACGGAAGTAATCATTAATTAATTCTCATTGAACTATGGATAAGAAACTAATCACATTGTTGATAGTTTTGATTGGTTGCCTGACGGCAGAAGCTTCGGAAATCTTTTTAGAGACCGAAAGCTTCAGCCGCCACGGTGGCTGGGTTGTCGATCAACAGTTTATGGATCAAATGGGGTCTCCTTATATTATGGCTCATGGCATGGGAATTCCCGTTGAAGATGCATCTACTAATTTTGATGTAAGTACAACTGCCATCTATTATATTTATGTACGCACCTATAATTGGACATCGCCATGGACTTCACATCGTGGTCCAGGAGGTTTTCAACTAAAGGTCAATGGTAAAAGTATGCCATCAAGGCTTGGCGACACAGGTTCACAATGGCAATGGCAATTAGCAGGAAAAACCAGACTTTGTAAAGGCACCAACACCATTGCCTTACATGATCTTACAGGCTTTGACGGGCGTTGCGATGCCGTTTATCTAACAACGACACCAATGCCTTATAAGCATTTAACCGACATAGCAGAAACTAAACAGTTACGTCAGCGTTTGAATCCTGTCGAAATTATCAATGCAGAGCCATATGACTTTGTTGTTATTGGTGGAGGCATTGCAGGCATGTGTGCAGCCGTCAGTGCTGCCAGATTAGGTTGCAAGGTTGCTTTGGTTAATGATCGTCCTCAATGGGGAGGTAATAACTCTTCAGAGGTACGTGTTCATTTAGGCGGTATCATTGAGGTTGGTCCATATAAAGGTCTTGGTCGCCTAATTCGCGAATTCGGTCATTCCCAAAAGGGTAATGCAGAGTCAGAAGAAAATTATGAGGATGATAAGAAAAGAGTATTCCTTGAAAAGGAAAAGAATCTCACCCTCTATCCTTCACACCATCTGATTGCTGTAGATAAAAGCAATAAGAAAATTGAATCCGTAACCATCCAAAACATATACAATGGCAAGCAATATAGACTTACAGCAAACTTGTTTAGCGATTGTACAGGCGATGGTACACTTGGCTTTTTAGCAGCGGCCGACTATCATATGGGGCGTGAAGCAAAAAAAGAATTCGGCGAGAGTTTAGCCCCCGAAAAAGCAGACTCTATGGTTCAAGGTGCATCATGCCAATGGTATTCTGACAAGTTGTCAATTCCTTCTTCTTTTCCAGAATTCTCTTATGGCATCGACTTTAATACAGAGAACTGTGAACGCGTAGAAAAAGGGGAATGGACATGGGAAACGGGTATGAATCGTAACCAAATTACTGAGGCCGAACGTATTCGTGATTACGGCATGATGGTCATATATTCAAATTGGAGTTGGCTTAAAAATCATGACCGAAGCAAAAAGAATTTTAAATACAACAAACTTTCTTGGGTTGCTTATATCCTTGGCAAACGTGAATCACGCCGTTTATTAGGTGACTACATCCTTTCTGAGGAAGACATCAATAAGAACGTATTTCATGAAGATGCTTCATTCACCACGACATGGGCAATAGATGTTCACTCTGTAGACTCTATTAATCATATCAACTTCCCAAAGAATGAGTTTAAGAGCCGAACCGTACACCGTTGGATCTATCCGTATGCAGTACCATATCGTTGCCTCTACTCTCGCAATGTAGACAATCTGTTTATGGCAGGCCGCAATATAAGCTGTACACATATAGCACTGGGTACTGTTAGAGTGATGCGTACTACAGGTATGATGGGTGAGGTTGTTGGAATGGCCGCTACTATATGTAATGAGCACAAAGCACTTCCACGAGAAGTCTACCATCATTATCTTGATGAATTACAGACACTCATGCAGAAGGGAACAGGTCATCAAGATGTACCAGACAACCAACATTTTAACGAACCAAATCAAACACTCAAAGTCCCTAGGGCTTTCATTACAAGAAACAATTATGAATAGATTTTTCGTACACTTCATCATGTTAAGCACCATGACTCTGTCATCCGCCCATGCGGATGGGCAGAGTTATGCTATTAGACATAATGACACACTTAAAATTGGAAACGACCTTATAGAACGTGCCTTTCTATGGAATGGTGGAGCCCTAAAGACAATACACCTTATCAACAAACGGCAATCAACAGTTATACCTGCTAAAGGCAATGTACCCGATTTTGTCATGGTCAAGGATAAAGTTGACAGTACTTGGATGAAGACAGAGCAGCAACCCGCCAATGGTGTTCAACCTTCACATCTGAAGGTAACCATCTGGTGCCGCCAAGGGACACTCGAGACTCTACGTCAGTTCCGTATTTACGATGATTGCCCTGCTATTGCTTGCGACTATTATCTAAAAGGATGTATCAGTCCATTAACTCAAAGTTCAGCTTCCAATCATGCAGACCGGAAGAATATAGAGTCAACATCCGATATGGCTACACAGACCAAGACTCCAACAATTGACAGAGTACAGCTTTATGGAAATCATTGGCAAACGCGCGTTGTCGAATTCTTTGACTATACAGACTGGAATGATAATCTTGTTGTAGAGCGTCGGTTCATTCCTTATCGCCGTACAGGACATCGAGGAAACATTCTGTTTTCAAAGGACGAGATTACAGGAAATGGCTTTTTCTTCTTGAAGGAGGCACCAAGTTCAAGTACCCAGTTACACTATAATGGTTCTGATTTCATCACCGACTTCAATGATTTTATGGTTGTAAGCCCAGGAATATCCCATCAAGATATTCGTCACGATGCATGGACGCGTATCTACGGTTGTGTAATAGGTGTATGGAATAATCATGATATTGATGCACTTGTTGCTCTTCGCTCCTATCAAAAACAGATACGTAGAGTAGCTTCTCTGCGAGACGAGATGATTATGCTTAACACATGGGGGGATCGTAGTCAGGATGCCAGAATCAATGAGGCATTCTGTCTTGCAGAATTAGACCGAGCCAAACGACTGGGAATTACAGTATTCCAACTTGACGATGGTTGGCAAACAGGAAAGAGTCCTAATTCAAAGACCACAGGTGGATCATTTAAAGACATCTGGAAAGACAATCAATACTGGACCCCAAACATCAGCAAGTTCCCCCATGGTCTTGAACCAATAGTAAGGAAAGCCAAGAAACTTGGTATTCGCATAGGCTTATGGTTTAATCCAAGTATACAAAACGACTTTGCCGATTGGCAGAAAGATGCAGATGCCATTATTGGGCTTTACAAAAAATACGGTATTGAGTGTTTCAAAATTGATGGTCTACAGATTCCAAACAAAAAAGCTGAAGAGAATCTGCGCCGACTTTTTAATCGTGTATCTACTGAAACCAACCATCGGGTTATCTTTAATCTCGATGCCACAGCTGGGCGTCGTGGCGGCTATCACATGTTTAATGAATACGGAAATATATTCCTCGAAAACCGGTATACAGACTGGGCTAATTATTATCCTTATCGTACACTTCGCAATTTGTGGCAACTTTGTCGTTATGTTCCCGCAGAGAAAATGCAAATAGAAGTGCTCAATAAATGGCGAAATGAGTCAATATATCCTTTTGATGACACCTTCGCCCCTGCTAATTATAGTTTCGATTATCTTTTTGCCATAACGATGGCCGGCCAACCATTAGCATGGATGGAAGCAGCTAATTTACCAGAAGAAGCTTTCTCATTAGCGAAACTCATCAATAAATACAAGACTATTCAGCACGCTTTTCACCAAGGCGTCATACTACCTATCGGTGAGGAACCATCTGGACGAGCATGGACGGGTTTCCAGTCCATATCATCAGATACTACAGGCTATTTTATCGTCTATCGTGAAGACAATCAGCGTACAGAGTCGCTATTATCAACATTTCTCAACAAGGAGACGGCCGTTAACTTGGAACTTGTTGCAGGAGATGGACATTCGTTTACGTCGCGTACAGACGGAGAAGGAAGAATAGCATTCACACTTCCTCAGAAAAATCAGTTTGCAATCTATAAATACACAGTCTCTATATGAAAAAAAACATTTGTATTATACTTATATCACTATCTGTCGCATCTGCCATGGCTGCCGAAACATATATTTCAAATATATATGGCAGATCATATCAAATACTTAATGGTAAGTGGGATGCTATTGTTGATCTTTACGATGCTGGGCATCAAGCTAAGATATACTTAAATAAGAAAGCAATAGGGGAAACAGATTTCTATGAGTACTCCTTCGAGAATGGTTTGCGACTGAATGTTCCAGGAGATTGGAACTCCCAAAGTCCAGAACTGAAATATTACGAAGGGACAGTATGGTATTCACGACATTTCAATGCCGTTAGTAATGACAAGCATCGTTACTTCCTGTATTTTTGTGGTGTGAGCTATCGATGTAACATCTATCTCAATGGAGAGCTTATTGGTTCACACGAAGGTTCATTCACACCATTTCAGATTGAAGTCACAGGCAAGCTGAAACAAGGAGACAACAATCTCATTGTCGAGGTAAATAATCATCGACAGCAAGATGCCATTCCTGCTTTGTCGTTCGATTGGTGGAACTATGGTGGGATAACACGTGATGTCATGCTTGTTACACTTCCCCAAACATATATCAGTGACTATTTTATTCAGTTAGACAAGCATCAAGCAAACATAATTCACGCAGAGATCAGCTTATCTAACGAGAAAGCAGGCGAAACGATCACACTACGTATTCCGGATCTGGCAATATCTGTAAAAATGAAGACCAACAATCTTGGAAAGGCAAGTAAGTCTTTCAAGGTCAGCAAACTACAACGATGGTCACCTGCCAGTCCCAGACTTTATGATATTGAAATAGAATCAAATACAGATAAAGTCTGTGAACGAATTGGATTTCGCAATATTGAGTCTGAAGGCAATAAGATACTACTCAATGGAAAGGAGATTTTTTTAAGGAGTATCTCCTTCCATGAAGAGATTCCTCAACGAATGGGACGTGCATGTACACCTAGCGATGCAGAGTTTCTACTAAGCGAGGCAAAAGCCCTGGGAGTAAATATGGTAAGACTGGCCCATTATCAACAGAATGAGTATATTGTTCGCCGTGCCGAAGAAATGGGAATTATACTCTGGCAAGAGATTCCTGTTTGGCAAACCATAGATTTTTCGAACCAGGAAACATTAGTGAAAGCGCAGAATATGCTTCGAGAGACCATCAAACGTGATCGCAATCGCTGTGCAGATTGCTTTTGGGGTATTGCCAACGAAACACGGCCTTCAAAAACGCGTAATCATTTCCTTGACGAACTGCTTCAAACAGGAAAATCTATCGATACGACACGTCTTTTCGTAGGTGCTTTCGACAATGTATATTTTCAACAGTCATCACAATGTTTCGAAATGCATGACGAGTTTATTGACAAACTCGACATGATTGGCGTCAACAAATATATGGGGTGGTATGCAGCATGGCCTCTTTCACCAGAGAAATGTATCTGGAAGGTCGCAGAGAAAAAACCTCTCTTTATCTCTGAATTTGGAGGTGAAGCCCTCTATGGACAGGCAGGTGATGAAACTATTGCATCTTCATGGAGTGAGGATTATCAAGCCAAACTATATCGTGACAACCTCACTATGTTCAAAGGAATCCCCAACCTCGTTGGTATCTCGCCATGGGTACTATTCGACTTCCGCTCCCCTACCCGTTTTCATCCCCAAAACCAAGAGGGTTGGAATCGTAAAGGACTTGTTTCCGATCAAGGGCAGAGAAAGAAAGCATGGTATATCATACACAATTTCTATCAGCAGATGAAACAAAAGTATCAAGAATAAGTTGTTATATCAAATAATATACATAAAAAACAATGAATAAGCTCAAACTTCTTTTTTTAATAGTAATTCTAACTGTAAGCACTTCTGTAAATGCAAAAGATAACATCATTCGCATCCTTGCTATTGGAAATAGTTTTTCCGAAGATGCTGTAGAACAGAACCTACATGAGCTGGCCGCTGCGGATGGACATCAAACCATCATTGCGAATATGTACATTGCTGGTTGTTCATTAGAGCGTCACCTCAACAATGCTCGCAATGACAAACCTGATTATCGTTATCGTAAAATCGGAACAGACGGTATTAGACACCAGTTCAATCATATGACCCTGCAAAAGGCGATTACAGATGAAAAATGGGATTATATATCCCTTCAACAAGCCAGTGGCCTGTCTGGGTGTTATGATACCTACACCCCATTTCTTCCTGCCCTTATAGCATACGTCAAGAGCTTAGCCCCAAAAGGTTGTAAGATCATTTGGCATCAAACATGGTCGTATGCTAAGGATTCGTCTCACGATGCGTTCAAGAACTATGGTCGTAACCAAATGCAGATGTATCACTCTATCATGAATTGTGCACAACACGCCATGAATGATAATGGCATTACTATGGTCGTTCCTTCAGGAACAGCCATTCAGAATGCCCGAACCACATTTATCGGTGACAATATGAATCGCGATGGATATCATCTAAATTTGAATTATGGTCGTTATACTGCGGCATGCACATGGTATGATGCCATTTTTCATAAAAACGTCATCGGCAATAGTTATATACCCAATGGAATGCATAAGGAAATTGCCAGTGCATGTCAGCACGCTGCTCACGCCGCAGTCTTGAAGCCATTAGAGGTAACAAATCTGTCTGATATTAAAGCCGACGAAATACTATATAAGATCCCCTCATTACCGATAGATATCCGTATAAACGACCTCATCTCACGAATGACATTAAAAGAAAAGATCCTTCAAATAAACCAATATACGCTTGGCACCAACAATATTGAAAACAACAAAGGGGTTGAAGTTAAGAATATTCCTGCTGAGATTGGTTCGCTTATCTACTTCCCTACAGACCCAGAACTTCGCAACCGCATGCAATATCATGCCATGAACGATTCGCGTCTAGGAATTCCTATACTTTTTGGATACGACTGCATTCATGGTTTCCGAACCATTTTTCCAATACCATTGGCACAAGCCTGCAGCTGGAATGTTCCTTTAGCAGAACAAAGCTGTCGTGTTGCAGCTCAAGAGTGCCGTATGAGCGGTATCGACTGGACTTTCTCCCCTATGATTGACGTCAGTCGTGATCCACGATGGGGGCGCGTAGCAGAAAGTTATGGCGAGGATCCTTTTGTCAATGCGACCTTTGGTGCAGCTGCCGTTCGCGGTTATCAGGGGAGAAACATAGCCGATAGTATTTCTATTGCAGCATGTTTGAAACATTACGTTGGCTATGGTGCATCTGAGGCAGGTCGTGATTATGTATACACCGAAATATCACGTCAGTCACTCTGGGACACATATCTACAGCCTTTTGAGAAATGTGTTCAAGCAGGTGCAGCTACACTCATGAGCTCGTTCAATAATATCAGTGGTATTCCTTCTTCAGCCAACCATTATACACTTACAGAAGTGTTGCGTGAGAAGTGGGGATTCCGCGGACTCATGGTTTCCGACTGGGGAGCCGTTGAACAGCTTATCAATCAAAATATGGCTCAAGACTTAAAAGATGCAGGACAGTTAGCACTTAATGCCGGTGTCGATATGGACATGATGTCACACGCCTACGATAACTACCTTGAAGAACTAGTAAGTGAAGGCAAGGTTTCTATAGCGACTCTTGACGAAGCCGTTCGTCGCACCTTACGTATAAAATTCCAGTTGGGGCTCTTTGAACATCCCTATACACCAGTTTCAAAATCAGAGGATCGTTTCCTGCGTCAAAAAAGTATAAGGACAGCACGCCAGATGGCAGAAGAATCAATGGTACTTCTAAAGAATGATAGTCAGCTTCTTCCTTTGAATCAAGGAATGAAGATTCTTGTAACCGGTCCTATTGCCAACGCAACTCATGACCTCCTTGGTTGTTGGTGGGGACATGGCGAGGATAGTGACATTGAGAAAATCAACGAATCCATTCTAAAAGAGTTTGGAGCCGAATCAGAAGTTCGTTATTTACAGGGATGCGACTTTGACGGCACCGAAGAGAGTCTGTTTAAACAGGTTGAAAAGCTCGCTCGCTGGGCTGATGTTGTTGTCATGTGTGTCGGCGAGAAGGGGGCTTGGAGTGGTGAGAACAATTCACGCGCAGACATTGGATTACCTGATGTTCAGCGTCATCTCATCCAACGTGTAAGAGCAGTAGCTAAAAAAATAGTTTTAATTCTCTCAAGCGGTCGTCCTATGGTCATTTCCAATGAAGCAGCCATGGCAGATGCCGTTCTCGCAATATGGCATCCTGGACTTTATGGGGGCTCGTCTGTTGCCGGCATTCTTTCCGGTCGTATCAATCCCTCAGGACGACTTGCAATGACATTTCCCTATTCTCAAGGTCAGATCCCTATCTATTATGGTCGTCGTCACAGCGCACGGCCTCATCAGGGATTCTATAAGGACCAGACCAGCGAAGCGCTTTATCCTTTTGGCTATGGTCTTAGCTATACGACCTTCTCTTACGGCACCCCGACAGCAGAACTGCACGAGGTTAAGAATGGTGACAAGTTTGACGTGACAATTCCTGTTACAAATACTGGCCAGCGTGATGGTATGGAGACCGTTTTCTGGTATGTTTCCGACCCTTATGGTAAGATTACACGTCCCGCACAGGAACTTAAACATTTTGAGAAGAAACTGATCAAGAAAGGAGAAACCATCAACTTTACATTTCACGTGAATGTTAGTCGTGATTTCGGTTATATCGATAGTGAGGGAAAACGTTTTGTTGAATCAGGTGACATCATGATTCTTGTTGGTGATAAAAAACTTAAGTTCACAATAAAATAATGAGATTACTCAGTCTATATATCAGATTCACCATGCTCTGGTGTTTTCTTCTCAGTACATATTCAGTCAGAGCCCAGCGTAATGTTATAGAGTTAAATACAGGTTGGCGTTTTGCTTTAGGCGAGAAGTATGGAGCCGAGGAAGAATTTTATGATGACAGTTCATGGCAAGAGGTACGTGTTCCACACGATTATGCGATTCTTGGTCCATTCAGTCGGGACAACGATCTTCAGGATGTACGCAACATTCAAAATGGCGAGACTCAAATAAACCGTAAAACAGGACGTACTGGTGGACTGCCCTATTATGGTAAGGCGTGGTATCGACGTCCATTCACTGTGGAGGGTAATGGGCACTGGTTCATCTATTTCGATGGTGTCATGAGCGAAGCTACTGTCTTTGTCAATGGGCACAAGGTGGCATTCCAACCCAATGGCTATGCAGCCTTTGAGGTAGATATAACTTCTTATGTGCATCAGGGAAGTAATCGTCTGGCAATTCAGCTCAATTCCCAACCCCATTCATCACGATGGTATCCTGGAGCAGGTATATTCCGTAAGGTTGAATTGCGTCACACATCAAACAACTATATCCCAATCTGGGGAACTCATGTTGAGACTCATTTACTTGGTCGGAAAAGTATAATAGATCTAACCACTCAGATTTGTGTGCATGACAGAAACGCACGACTTCAGAGCGAGCTCCTTGATATGCAAGGACATGTTATAGCACATGCCAGTAATATCATTAACAGCCGGGATACATTATTGTGCCGTCAATCAATATCGATTGAAGATCCTCAGTTATGGAGTCCAGAAAGTCCATATCTCTATCGCCTTGTTCAAAAGGTCATAGTTCGCAAAAAAGTTGTCGATCAACAGATTCAGTCTATAGGAATCCGTTCAGTAGAGTTCCGTCCTTACGATGGATTCTTCCTCAATGGTCAACATCGTAGTATTCAGGGAGTGTGTATACACCACGACTTGGGAATGCTGGGCTCTGCCGTCAACGAATCAGCCCTTCGCTATCGTCTACAGTTGCTCAAGGATATGGGATGTGATGCCATACGCACTTCCCATAATCTCCCATCGTCACTCCTTCCTCAGCTATGCGATGAGTTAGGTTTCATGCTTATGATTGAACCCTTTGACGAATGGAACACGCCTAAATGCGAAAATGGTTTTCATCGTTTCTTTGAAAATCATTCCAACAAACTTGTTCGCGACATGGTACGCCATTTCCGTAATCATCCCAGTGTCATCCTATGGGGCATTGGTAATGAACTCCCTAATCAACGCGATGATGACGGATGGAAACTAGTGGAACACTTACAGCAGATATGTCACGACGAAGATTCTAGTCGGTCAGTTACGGTATGTATGGATCAGATTCCTTATGTACTTAAAAACGGATTTGAACGTGACATTGACGTTCCTGGGATCAATTACAATACTCAGAACTATGTAAAAGCCTATGAAAAGTGGAAGCAGCACATCATTCTCGGTTCTGAGACCGCTTCTACGGTCAGTTCTCGTGGTGTATATAAATTCCCACTGCAATTACGTAAGATGGCTATGTATGATGATCATCAATCTTCAAGCTACGATGTAGAGTACTGCAACTGGAGCAACACGCCTGATACCGACTTTGCACTTGCCGATGACCATCCATGGTATGCGGGGCAGTTTGTATGGACAGGCTTCGACTATCTTGGCGAACCAACTCCATACAACAATGATTGTTGGCCCAGTCATAGTTCTATTTTCGGTATTATCGACTTGGCTAATATTCCCAAAGACCGCTATTATCTCTATCGTAGCATATGGAACCGTCAAGCACATACACTTCATGTCCTCCCCCATTGGACATGGCCTGGACGCGAAGGGCTTATCACTCCGGTCATGGTCTATACAGACTACCCCGAAGCAGAACTCTTCATCAATGGACGTAGCATGGGGCGGCAACATAAGCTATCAGCAACTGAAACAGCTAATTCTCATGGCGATTCTCTGGCATTGCTCCGTCGATATCGACTTATCTGGGATAAAGTAAAGTATGAACCAGGTAAGATTCATGTCATAGCATATGACTCACTTGGTCATGCCGTTATGGAAAAGCATGTCCAAACAGCAGGTGAGCCTCATCATCTTGTTGTTGAAACATCCAATGATAGTTTATGCAAAGCTGAAGGAAGCCTGGCTTTCCTTCGTGTTTCCGTTGTCGACAAAGATGGACAACTATGCCCCGATGATAATCGACTCATACGATTCTTTGTTTCGGGAACCGGGAAATATGTCGCAGCTTCAAATGGCGACCCAACCGATCTTCACCAATTTCATCTGCCTCAGATGCCACTCTTCCATGGCCAGCTCATGGCAGCGATCTCAGCAGTTGGACGCGAAGGCGAAATAAAGTTCACAGTCGAGGCCGACGGTGTAAAGCCATGTATATATACATTAGTAACAAAATAACAATAACAAAATATGAAGAAACTTTTTTATTTACTTTTATGTTTTTTAATGTACAGCCCTGCTAAGGCCCAACTCATAGACGAGGCTGCCAAACAACGTGCCAAACAATTAGTAAGTCAGATGACACTTCGCGAAAAGATCGACTATCTTGGTGGTGAGACGTCATTCTCCTTACGAGCAATCCCACGATTGAACATCCCTCGTATTCTCCTTGCCGATGGCCCCCAAGGTATTCGTAATCATGCAACACATAGCACACTCTATCCATCAGGTATCCTAACGGCTGCCACATGGGATCGTTCACTTGCTCGCAAAGTAGGCGAAGGACTTGGTCTCGACTCCCGCGCACGTGGAGTGGGCATTCTCCTTGGTCCAGGTGTCAACATCTATCGTTCCCCATTGTGTGGTCGTAACTTCGAATATTTTGGTGAAGATCCTTTCTTGACCTCCGAGATTGCCTGTGAATACATACAAGGAGTACAATCAAAGGGGGTAATGGCTACAATCAAGCATTTCGCAGCAAACAATCAAGAGTGGAATCGTCATCATGCAAGTTCGAATGTTGATGAGCGCACACTCTTCGAAATCTATTTCCCAGCATTCTACAAAGCTATCCAGAAAGCTCATGTTGGAGCAGTAATGAATAGCTACAACCTGATTAACGGTGTTCATGCTACCGAGAATCAATGGCTCAACATCAACGTTCTGCGTGACACATGGGGATTTGATGGTCTACTCATGTCTGATTGGACTTCCGTCTACAGTATTGTCAACACGGCCAATCATGGTCTTGACCTTGAGATGCCAAAAGGACGTTTCCTGAACTATGATAATCTGATGCCTGCCATCAAAAAAGGCCTCGTCACCGAAAGTACCATCAATCTCAAGGTTCAGCACATCCTTCAGTCACTGATTGCTTTTGGTCTGCTTGACCGCGATCAGAAAGATTCTTCGATACCACTCAACAACCCGGCAACCCACCAAATGGCACTCGATATTGCACGTGGAGGAATTGTGATGTTGAAGAACGACAATCTGCTACCACTTCATGGTACAACAGCTATTGTAGGAGAAAATGCCAATCAAATCACCACTGGAGGTGGCAGCGGTAATGTCAACCCCTTTACTGGTACGACTCTTATCGATGGGATGAAAGCAACTGGACGAAAAATCATACAACTTACAGACGAAATCATTTTCGACGATATTTCTGATAAGTTATATGTCGATGAAGCGATGACCCTCAAAGGCTATCAGGCGCAGTATTTCAAGAATCAGAAGCTTGAAGGACAACCAGATTCAGTTGGCATAGAACAGACGATCAACCACAAGTGGTATTCTGAATCTATTGGTTCAGATTTCCCCGCCGATCATTTCTCTGCCCGATGGATCTGCTACTATCAGCCTGAAACAGATGGAATACTACGTGTCTCTTTAGGTGGCGACGATGGCTATCGCATTTATGTCAACGATAGTTTGCTGACCGGCGACTGGGGGAATCACTCTTTCTCAAGCCGCGAGAAGACCTTCAAAGTGAAAAAAGGCATTAAGTATTGTTTCCGTTTAGAGTATTTCGACAACATCAGCGATGCTTTCATCAACTGCAACATACGACTGCTCAATGAAAAACGCCTCATGACAGGTCTAAATAAAGCCAACAATGTCATCTATTCCACTGGATTCAACTCCAACATCGAGGGAGAAGGATTCGATCGATGCTTTGCACTTACCGATTTTCAAGAAGACATGATCCAGCGTCTGAGCCGTGCTAATAGAAATCTTGTTGTTGTCCTGAATGCCGGTGGTGGCGTAGACATGAGCCGTTGGATATCTTCAGCCAAGGCTGTCCTTATGGCTTGGTATCCAGGACAAGAGGGAGGCACAGCCCTTGCCGAGATCCTTACGGGAAAGATTTCGCCAAGTGGCAAACTTCCTATATCCATTGAGCGTCGATGGGAAGACAATCCTTGTCACAACAGCTATTATGCTAACGACAAAAACCACGAGTCAACATCAGTTATATACTCAGAAGGTATCTTCACTGGTTATCGTGGTTACGATGAATCGGGTGTAAAACCTTTGTTCCCGTTTGGTTTCGGTCTCTCTTATTCATCATTTACTTATTCTAACCTATCTTTGAAGCAGGTTTCCAATGGAGTTGAGGTTTCGTTCGATATCAAGAATACAGGAAAATATGATGCAGCCGAAGTAGCTGAAGTATATGTCAGCGATGTAGAATCATCTGTTGTCCGCCCCCAAAAAGAGCTCAAAGGTTTTGAGAAAGTAATGCTCAAAAAAGGCGAGCAGAAGCATATCTGCATCTTACTTACTGACGATGCATTCAAGTTCTACGATATCAATACACACCATTTTGTACTCGAACCAGGAATCTTCAAAATCATGGTTGGTGGATCATCTGACAATCTTCCATTAAATGGTTCTATCAGATTATAATCAAGTTGTTGCGGAGCCAGTCTTATCATAGCTGGCTCCATTTTTCTTTTCCCAAATTGCGTCTGTCTTTATGCTTCTGGATTTATATCAGTTTAACAGTTTCTTTATTGAAAATCAGCAGCGCTTGATTCATTTCGCAACAGTCTACGTACATGATACAATGGTTGCTGAAGATTGCGTCATAGAAACGATGATGGAACTCTGGGAACGACGGCAATCGCTACCTGATAAGACAAGTCTGGTTGCTTGGATCCTTACTGTTCTGAAAAACAAATGCATTGATCATTTAAGGAGAGAAAGACGACTGCAACATCTTGACAACAACAGTGATACTATTTGGGAACTTAATGAACGTATTGTTGCACTTCAAGATTTCAATCCTCATGAAATCTTCACGCAAGAGATATGCGACATCATCGATCGCACCCTCGACTCCTTATCTCCACAGGCGAAACAAATATTCATTCTTTCCACATACGAGAACAAATCACATGAAGAGATAGCATCTATGACCCACCTCAGCCTTCGCGGTGTGGAATACCACCTATACAGAGCCAAAGATGCATTAAGACTATCCCTAAAAGACTACCTACCAGCAACAATCCTATTTGTTTATTTTTGTTAAATATTATCATTATCACTATGAGTTATGCCTCATAACAACGTTTACTCCCTGAACATCAGCTATTATGGATAAAGATTTACTATATCGTTATTTTAATGGTCATGCCTCTGCCGAAGAAATTCATCAAGTCAGGACATGGAGCGACGAGTCGGATGAAAATAAAAACCTGCTTCGCCGTGAAAGGAAATTGTTTAATACCATGATAATAGCAGGTTCTGTTCAGAATGCTCTGGCTATTAGCAGTGAAAGGAATCTGCATTCAACTAAAAGACGATGGATACGTTTAGTTCACATAGCAGCCTGTGTAGCAGCAGTTCTCTGTGTTGGCATCGTAACCTTATTCACAGGTCATTCATCCAACGCTCAACTTACTATGCAGACAATTCATGTTCCTTCTGGTCAGAGTGTTGACATAATCCTTCCAGACAGTTCTCATGTGTGGCTCAATGCTAATACACGTATGACCTATCCCCTATCCTTTGCCAAAGATAATCGTGAGGTAACCATCGAAGGTGAGGCTTATTTCGAGGTAAAGAACCATAATGAGTGGCCTTTCATTGTTCACACCTCTCATATGGACGTGCAAGTTCTTGGCACGAAGTTTAATGTAGAAGCCTATTCCGACAAATCAACCACAGAAACATCACTCATGGAAGGCAAAGTACAAATCACTCTTCCAACACAGAACCAATCATCTCCAAAATACATATTACACCCAGGCCGAAAGCTATCATTAACAGACAATCAAGTCATCATTAGTGACATAAAAGACCCAGAGGTATATCGTTGGCGTGAGGGACTCTATTGTTTCAATAACAAAGCCATTGTTGATATCATGCACGACTTCGAGAAATACTATGGTATTAAAATCATCATTCAAAATAAGCAACTCGAAAGTATTGTTCTTTCTGGAAAGTTCCGTATAGCCGAAGGTCTGAATTATGCGCTCGACGTCATGAAGTCTGAAGTTCATTTCAGCTATCAACGAAATACCGATAACAATATATTATTTATCAAATAACCAAACCTTTTTTTTATGAAAACTTATTTAAAACTATCTCTATTCTCGTCTATGCTGACTATGAGTATGTTACCAGCTCAGACACATGGACAGAATGCAAAGGTAACAGTAAACCGAAACAATGTTACTTTAAAAACAATTCTAAACGACATCGAGTCGCAAACGAATTATCTGTTTATTTATGGAAAGGACATTGATGTGAATCGTGTAGTAGATGTAACATCAATGCAACAGCCCACAAGTAGTTTATTAAGTAAACTCTTTGAAGGAACAGATATTAGTTACACATTATGCGGCAATCACATTGCGCTAAAAACTGAAAGTAAAGGCCGGACTTCCATTGGTACTCAGCAAAGAGATGATACCAAAACAATTAAAGGACGTGTCTTTGATTCTACTGGTGAACCACTTGTGGGTGTAGCCATCTCTATTGAAGGAACAAACCGTATGACGACTACCGACATTGATGGCAACTATTCCATCAAAGCTGCTGAAGGTGAAACCATCAAGCTGACCTACATAGGTTTCAATCCTTACCACCAGGAAATAGGCAAAGGGAATAGTTACAATATCAGGATGCAGGAAGATACAAAGACACTCGACGAAGTGGTTGTAGTTGGTTATGGTACGATGAAAAAGGCCGATCTCACAGGCGGTGTTGTCAACGTTGGTGAAAAGGATCTCAATCGTGTTGCAAGCTTTAATCTTATAGATAAGGTGGCAAGTCAGATTCCAGGTCTTAACATCACTACAGGAAATGCAGCTCCCGGAGTCGACCAGTCTATTCTTATCCGTGGTCAGAACTCTCTTACCGCAGACAATGCACCTCTCGTAGTCCTCGATGGCATACCCTATAATGGTTCTTTGGCAGATATTGATCCCAATACCATTGAGAGTATAAGTGTACTAAAGGATGCTTCAGCAGCAGCCATCTATGGTTCTCGCGGTTCTAACGGTATTATTCTCATCCAGTCGAAAAAGGGACGTATTGGTGCTCCACGAGTCTCTTACAGGGGTGAATTCAGTATCTCAGAGCCACAGCATCGCGTAAATGTCATGAGCCCGGAAAAATACATAAAGTTCAAACAAGACATTGCCCGTCTGCAGGATGGATGGGAAGGCGAGCAACTAAGACCTGAGAATATCCTTAGTGCCAGTGAGCTCACCAACTATTATCAGGGCATTACCAATGACTGGCAGAACATCATTTTCCGTACAGCAGCATCTCACGACCATCAAATCAGTCTTTCGGGTGGTACAGAACAGACTACATATAATGCAGCTCTTGCCTACCTCAATCAGCAGGGTGTTGTATTTAATTCTCGTATGGAGCGCTATAACCTCGATCTAAGTGTGACACAGGTACTCAACAAGTGGCTCACCATTGGTGTTAACACCAAGTACATCCAGAAGCAGACAGACGGTATCACTCCCAATATTGAGCATGCTGTAAAACAGAGTCCTTATGGTATCTTCAAAGAGGAGAATGGCAACTATTATGAAGAGCCTATGGACCAATCGCTCATACGCAATCCTATGGTTGATGTCAATGCCGACCAAGACAACACAAGTCGTAACCTCATTATCAACTCCTATGCCGACATTGTGTTACCCATCAAGGGACTCTCTTTCCGTACCAATTTTGGTTATAACAACCGAACCATTTTCACGGGAACCTATTACGGTCGCGATACCTTCACAGGTAAGAGCGTAAGCGGTAAAGCCTCTGTAAACAATACGCATTATTACGATTACACCTGGGAAAATATCCTAAAGTATAATCGCACGTTTGGTAAACACATGATTGACCTTACAGGGTTATTCTCTCTGCAAAAGACATCAAGTAATAAGTCGGGCGGCTCAGCTGAGAGTTTTATCAACGACGATTCAAGTTTCCACAATCTGAGTGCAGGAGAAAAGAACAAGACTGTAACCTCAAGTCTACGAGAGACTCAGATGTTGTCATACATGTTCCGTGCCAACTACAATTTTGCCAACCGTTATCTTCTCACACTTACTGGTCGTACCGACGGCTATTCTGCATTTGGCAAGAACAACAAATATGCATTCTTCCCTTCTGTAGCATTGGGATGGAATATTCATCAGGAATCTTTTATGGCCAATACCCACGATTGGCTCGATCAGATAAAACTCCGTGTTTCCTATGGTTCCAATGGTAATCAGGCAATCAGTCCTTATCAGACTCTCGACCGTTTGCACATCGGAACTTACGTATGGGGCGACAATGGATCTACTGCTAATGCGGTATATCTTCCAAACGATGGTGCAGGCAACCCAAACCTCAAATGGGAAACCACTCATACCTTTAATGTTGGAGTCGATTTCTCGTTCTTAAATGGGCGTATCTATGGTAGTATCGACACTTATGTATCCAACACAAAGGATCTGCTTATGAAGCGTACGGTACCTATTATGAACGGTTATAGCACAATCATGGACAATATCGGTCGTACACGTAATAAAGGTATAGAGATTAGTTTGAATACCGTAAACATGAAAAACAATGATTTGGAATGGCGTACAGGTATTAATTTCTCACTTAACCGTGATAAGATCATTGATGTCCGCGGTGATAAAAAAGACGATATAACCAACAAATGGTTCGTTGGGAAACCAATTCAAGTATACTATGACTATAAGGTAGTCGACATCTGGCAGGAGGGTGACACCTATACTAAAACCGACTCAAATGGTAATACCGTACAGATTCAGAAGGGTGCCAAGCCTGGTTCTGCCAAGCTTCAGGACACCAATGGTGATGGCGTCATCAACTCCAACGATAAAGTCATCATCGGTTCTAAGCAGCCAAGTTTCCGAATGGCAATGAGTAATGAGCTCACATGGCGAAATTTCTATTTCTCATGCCTACTTAATGGAACCTTTAAGGTGACCCGTGAGCTGAACGAGGCCAATATCGGCTCATGGGCATACAACCTTTACAATTATCTTGAGGATGCTGACTATTGGACTCCTGAGAATACAGACTCAAAGTATTGTTCACCGGTATACAGCAACTTCGATGGCCATAGTTTCTATCACAACTTCACATATATCCAGATCAAGAACATGACTATTGGATATAAC